>JGI10211J34971_10004336_pt1 | contig 11264 bp, 9 predicted proteins | sample Etolagsediment_FD_34971 | JGI IMG/M metagenome (IMG submission 34971)
CAATTTTTATATAACGAATTCAACATCTAATCAAAACCTTATAATAATGGAAATTAATTTTAAAAACTCACTAAGCCGTGTATTGCACCATGAAGGCGGCTGGGCCGATCATCCGAAAGATCCGGGTGGTGCAACCATGAAAGGCGTTACACTGAAGGTTTACCGTGAGCATTTTGGTGCCGGAAAAACAAAAGACGATCTTCGAAATATTGCTGATAGCGAGCTGGAACAAATTTATAAATCAGGATACTGGAATAAATGCAAATGTGACGAACTTCCTTCCGGCGTTGATTATGCTGTATTTGATTCTGCTGTAAATTCCGGGCCGGGCAGAGGGGCCATGTGGTTGCAGTCTGCCGTTGGTGCCAAACCTGATGGAGGTATCGGACCCAATACCCTCGCAAAAGTTAAAGATCATGAACCCGTTGAGATTGTCAATAGCATATGCGACAATCGGCTCAGTTTTTTGCAGAGCCTCGACAATTGGGCGACATTTGGCAAAGGCTGGCAAAAGCGTGTGGACGATCTTCGTGCCAATGCGTTGGTAATGGCAGGTGGCAAGGCACCCGAAAAGGCACCCTCCACCGATTTTGAAACTGTAAGAAACGGTTCATCCGGCGAATGGGTTAGGAAACTGCAGGAAGCCTTGAAAATTAATGCTGATGGCGTTTTTGGCAATGGCACCGAAGCCGCATTAAAAGCATGGCAACAAAAGCAAGGCCTGGTGCCTGATGGAATAGCAGGGAGAAATACCTTTAAAACCTTGGGTTTAATCCAATAGGTAGTATTAACCTGAGCCCAAAATAAGAACCGATTTAAACATTTCGAAAATCAGGATACAATATATTTCTCCGGAAAATGGTGCATTATGCAAATGGATTATGGGGTAATGGACTTAGGAACTAAAAACAAAGTTCGTGTTCCTTCAAAGAGGTGCCAATGGTGCACTTTGAACCACTCCAAATATCAGTCAGGTTCTTTTTTGATTTTCAAAACTTCATTTTACACTACTTCATATTTCGAACTGATGCTGTTAATATTTTTACTTACCAGTCAGAGCAGTTTTGGATTTATCCGGTAAATCCCCCGGCATTTATTGTATTTTTCTGGTATCTTAAGTGAATGATGTTGAAGGCTCTTCAATTGGTGCGATTGAGTTCCGTTAAAGTTTACCTGATCTCTTATTTGATTTGCAAAATACTCTATTTTTGGATAAATTTTGAGTATGCAAAAAGGACTGCTATTTTTTCTGTTGTGTTTGCTCTTCACAAGGATTTCGGCACAGGAAAAATGCAGTTCACTTAAAATAGAAACCTTTTTAGTTGATGACGGCCTGTCTCAATCGAGCATACAGCATATTTATCAGGATACTTTCGGTTATCTTTGGATTTCAACTGGTGACGGACTGAATTGTTTTGACGGGAAATTATTCAAAAGATACTATTTTAATTCCCTTTCAAATGTATCGAACCAAAGCAATAGTATGCGTAATATTGTGGAAGACGGCACTGGCAATATTTGGGTTGGTACCGACAGGGGGCTTTTATTCCTTGATCGTTCAAGAGATGAATTGGTACAGGCTTTTCCTGAAATTTCCGAATTGGCCAATAACCCCTGTCTTCCCTTGTTTTGCAGTAGCGATTCCGTTTCAGTTTTGCTTCTCAATAAGGGGATATTGAACCTTCATATACAGCAGCATACCTTTACACGCATACCTTTGCACAAAAATCCGGAAAGCCTCATGGTATTTGGAGCTTCTAAAACCGAAAAATGGATTTGGTTTGATCCCTCCGGTTTGGCATGTATTACCAAAATGCCGGGATCAGGAATTCGAATAAAGGATTATGCCGGGTTTTTTCATTCATCCGAAAACCTCGAGGCAATGGTGAATCTCGAAGGCAATAATTTGCTTTTGGCTACCCATCAAAATATTTTTCTCTTTCCCTATGGTAACTGCGATTCAGAAGCTGTAAATACGCTGACACCGGATATATTAAGTGAAAAATCTGATATCAAAGCCATGATAAAAGATTTACACGGTATGATCTGGCTGGCAACAGGCAACAACAGATTGACCCTTCTTAACCACGATTTTACCGTTTACAAACAAAATGTTTGTTTGGAAACTGAGAATGGTCAAAACGGTATGTTTAGAAATATTTCCATGATGTTCAATGATAGCTTCGGAAATATTTGGTTTGGAAGCGATGGCTGCGGCCTGGGGCTATATAACCCTAAAAGGAGTGCATTTGGGTTGATTGATAAAGTTTCTTTTGAGGATGAGCAGCTCAATCGGCCTTTTATTCGCTGCTTTATGGAAGATTCTGCTAATAAAATTTGGATTGGAACCTTTAATACCGGACTTATTCGATGGGACAGAGTTAACAAACAATTTAGCAGGATAGTGTTAGCACCCGAAAATGAATTCCCTTCTTCCAACGACATTTATTGCCTGCAACCTTTTTCGTCCGGAAAATTACTTGCAGGAACTGCTCAGGGGCTTTGGATTATTGACGCGGAGAATATGAAAGCAATTTCGGTTGATTCTATCCATCATGCCGGTAATATTCAACGTGTTACAGATTTAATAATGACAGAATCCGATCATTTTGAAATGCTGCTAAATCAAAAACCTTTTCGTGTAAATGCCCGATCGGGGAAAATCAGAATATCCCCGTCAATCTTTCCGGATACGCTTGATTATAGCAGATTGTATCGCCGACAGGATGGTGAGTACATGGCATTTTTCAATACGGGTTTTTATCATACACTTAATGGAAAAATTGAACGGGTTGAATTTTCATACCTTGGAAGCAATGTAAATCTAAAAGTAAATGGCGTGGAAGCAGATGAGGATGGAACTTTATGGCTCGCAACCAAGAATGGGTTGATCAAAATGGATGGCGAGGGAAATATCATTTCGACTTTTGGTGAAAGCTCGGGATTCTCAAACCATTATTTGTATGGTATTTTGCCCGACAAGAGAGGAAGATTTTGGCTCAGCCACAACAGAGGATTGTCAGCGTTCGACAAGTCAACCGGCCTGGTCATCAACTTTGGGATGGAACATGGTTTACAATCGTCTGAGTTTAATTCCGGTGCCTATTATTTAAGCGCTGAAGGGGAAATGTTTTTTGGTGGGATCAACGGGTTCAATTATTTTTTTCCGGAGGAGGTGAAAACTACAAGCGAAAACACCAGGATTTATATTCATAAACTATGGATTAACGAAAAACCATTTGCAAGCGATTCGAGTATGCTTGTTAAAAAAAACCTCAATCTGTCGTCCAACCAAAACACCATAGCCTTTGATATATCCGGGGTCAATTTTGAAAAAACTGCTACCTTATCCTACTCCTATATGATGGAAGGGCTCGACCCGGATTGGATTCAGGCAAATGACCTGAACCTCATCAGGTATGCTAAGCTTAAACCGGGAAAATATCAGTTTAAAATTCGCCCGGAAAGGGCATCCGATAACTTGACTGTAGCAAGTAGTGTGTTGCAAATAAAAATTCACAAGCCTTTTTGGATGACTGGAATTTTTCTTTTTGCTACAGCCATTTTATCGATTGTAATAATTATTTTAACGGTGAGGTATTTGTCAGTAATAAAAATGAAAAAACAACTCGTCCGTCTTAAACAGCAGCACGAAATTAGTTTACTACACAGTAGAATTGCTGCCGATCTGCATGATGACGTTGGGTCAGGTCTTAGCAGGCTGGCTATGATGAGCGATAAAGCCCTTATGCAGGCCAAAAGCGAAATGGACCTGGAACGGAATTTGAAAAAAATTGCCGGGGAGGCCCGGCAAATGATCGATCAGCTTAGGGTGGTGGTGTGGGCACTCAATCCCAACGAGGATAAACTTGACGGACTTATTGCCTATATTCACAGACATGTAAGCGATTATCTTGAAGATTTTCCACTCAGCTACAAACTGTCGCTACCTGAGGGTATAAGGCCTGTGAGCATAAGTTCAGAGTTTAAACGAAATATTTATTATGCGATTCGCGAATCCATTCACAACATTATTAAACATGCCCGGGCAAATGAAATTTGGATATCGATACACCTCGAGGCGAATGAAATGATCATTGCTATAGAGGACAATGGGATAGGATTTGACGCGGATAAATGCCGCTCCTCAGGGCATGGATTGCAATTTATGGAAAAACGCATCAACGATATAGGTGGGACTGTTAAAATCTCAGGAAGACAGGCTGGTGGCACCATCGTTAAAATTAGTACACCAATTTAAAATTACTACTTTTTGGGTATGTTTTCCGGCAGTGGAATGAAGTACTTTTGTGAGCAATGGAAATACAGGTAATCATAGTTGAAGATGATCCGGAAATCAGGGACTGGCTGGTAGATGTCCTGAATTCTGCTGCTGGAATACGCTGTGTGGTTTCCTATCCCGACGCAGAAAGCTGCATATTGAACTACAAAAATTTCTCGCCTGATATCGTAATCATGGATATTCATCTGCCCGGAATAAACGGGATTGAGTGCATAAAAAAGATAAAACCCTTAAATCCCGGAGTGCAATTCATTATGTTCACAGTTTTTGAAGACGATGAGAAAGTATTTGATTCACTGTGTGCCGGGGCATCAGGATATATTCTCAAAAATACCTCGCCACAAAGGCTCGTAAGTGCTATCAGGGAATTACACAAGGGAGGCTCCCCCATGTCTTCTTCCATTGCACGAAAAGTAATTAACTCATTCCAAAAGCCTCAAAGCATTAGCAACACCTTCAATAGACTTACCCCACGGGAAAAGGAACTGCTCGATTTACTCGCCAAAGGCTACAGATACAAAGAAATTGCCGATATGCTTTCTATCAGTATCGAAACTGTTAGAACGCATATCCGGAATATATACGATAAACTCCAGGTTCAATCGCGAACTGAAGCTCTGAATAAAATTTTTCCACGGGAACAGTAGTCTTCTCAGCCTTCCCGGCTGAGAATAAATACTACTTTAATGTTATTGCACACCTTGGATTACCAGCCTATTTTTGCTTCCCAATTTATAAAGGTTGAATTTAAAATTTTATGAAATGAAGAAACAGATTAGTATTTTATCGGCTGCAATGTTCATTCTTTTAAACCTGAATGCACAGCGGGTCTTTTTTTGTGATAATTATACAGCCGGTGGCGAACCCATTGGATCTAATTCCAGGGTAACCTGCCCGGCTGAAGGAGGATTCATCTATTTACTCTATCAGAACGGTTCAGCAAATTTGTCCTCGGGCTCCTATTACATTTATGTTGATAAACTTTCCGGCAGCGATTATTTGCCTTTCGATGTGAAAATGGTTACTGCCGACCCCACTCAGAACTGGTTTGTTTATGATTATAATTTTCTGACTTCCGGCGACTACAGGATTGTGATTAAAAATCCGCTTATGTCTGAAATGACAAAGGAATACCTGACCCTGGTTCCCGAACAGACCGAAAATACTGATGTGACAGATATTTTTACGGATCCGGGAAGTATGTTTTATTATACCTATTCAACCTTAGAGGCTACCACTTCTGTAAATTCAACAAACGGTCAAACAGGCGGGGCTTTTGAGATATTTAACATTGATCCTCAGCTGGGAGGAAGAATATTTTTTAAGGTGGATAATCCAAAAAAGGGACTAAAAACCGGTTCGCTCAGTGTATTTGTTGACAAAAAGGATGAGACGGGGGTTGCCCAGACCTACGATTCCAAGAATTATCCCGTCCAAAATCAGAGCAACACCTGGAGTTCATTTTATTACGATTTTTACTCTGCCGGAGAATATACAATCACTGTCTATTCAGAATCCATGGTGTTTATCAATACGGTAAACATCACAATAAAGCTTAAAGTCTAATGGTTTGAGATTTACAAGGTCGAAAGAATTTTCACAACTTCTTCGCGATAGCTTTTCCCGATGGGGATTTCAAAATCCCTGATGAAAATTTCGGATGTAGAAAAACTGTCGATCATTCTACGGTTAACTAGGTAGCTGCGGTGAACCCGTAAAAACTGACCGGCAGGGAGTTTACTCTCCATGCCGACGAGTCGGTCGTACACGTCCAGCTTTGAACTTTGGGTATGAATACGAATAAAATCGTCCATACTTTCGATAAAAAGAATCTGATCGAAAAATACTTTATGAAACCGCTTATCTGCTTTCACAATCAGGTAATGCGAATCCTCACTTCCTGTAGTTTCCCGTGCAGGAGTTAATGACACGGATTCGAAAAACCTGTTGATGGCTTTCAGGAAGCGTTCGAGGGCTATAGGTTTGAGTAAATAATCCACCACATGAAAATCGAAGGCTTCGGCGGCATAATTGCGGTGTGCTGTGGTGATGATTACTTTTGGTGGATGAGTCAAGGTTTTCAGTAATCCGAAACCAGAAATGGCAGGCATCTCAATGTCGAGAAAAAGCAAATCTACAGCGTGTTCGGCGAGGTATTGCGCGCCCGAAAGCGGATTTGTAAATGTGGCCATAATTCTGATGTTCTCAAGCTGAGCCAAATGGTTTTGCAACACCTCAATGGCAATGGGTTCGTCGTCGATGATTACGCATTTGTATTCCATAATCCAGGCTGATTAATGAACCTTGTCGAGTTCAAGTGAGAGCATTAATTTATAGGATTTTTCACCGGCTTCAATGTCCAGCACATATTTTCCATCGTATAAAATGTCAAGACGTTCCTTTACATTTTTAATTCCGATTCCTTTTATTACAGATTTTCTGCCGGCATCGCCGCAAGTATTATACGTTGATAATATCAACTGCTCTCCTGTTATTTCACCATGTATTTTAATTTCCGGTTGTTGACCGTCGGTAAATTTAACATGCTTAAAGCAGTTTTCGCAAAATGGCAGTAAAATCAAAGGTGCAATTAAAAATTCATCTTGCTTTGCCGGCCATGAAATTTCAAGCTTCAGATCTTTGAATTTATTTTTTTCCAGTTCGATATAATCCTTTAAAAACTCAATTTCTTTTTCCAGTAGTATCCTTTCATCGTCGCACCTGTACAGCATATAATCCAGCATATTCGAAAGGTTGATAACGAGGCCCGGTGTTGCATCCGACTTTTTAAGGCTGTGGCCATATATCAGGTTCAGCGAATTAAAAAGCATATGGGGGTGCAATTGGTTTTGCAGCATTTTTAGGCGGGTTTCCTTGAGCTGTAAATCCGTTGAAATTTGCCGCTCAAGCATGCGGTGTTTTTCCTCTTGCTGATTAAATGCTTCCTTAACAAAATGGATCGCTACACCAACAAGAACCACAAGATACATTCCTGCTGAGATAAAAAACAGATCAAAAGTAGTACTTGGCATTCTCCCCATATCAAATTCCCAGATGGTGATAAAGGTAAAAATCGAAAGCAGTGAGTTCAGCCAAAGCGAAACCACGATGGCAGCCATCAGTAAGTATAAAAAGCGGAAGTATTTTTTACGAAAAAGAAATCGTGGAACAAGCCAATAATTGATGGCGTAGGTGGTGAGAATAACTACCGGCAACTGCAGGCAAACATAAAAAATGGTGTTGTACGAGTCGCGGTTAAAGTGGCCAAAAAACAAGGAAAGGAAAATGACTACTGCTATCCAATAGAAAAAATGTAGTAAAACCCTGTATTTTGGATGGAGTAAAAGCATGAAACAAATTTAGGAAATTATCGCATGGGTCTTTCGTTTTTCCCCTGAACAGGACGATTTATTCCCCGTATGGTTGATCGGTAATCGTTGAATGTTCAAGGTTCAAAGTTTAAAAGTTTAAGGTTCAAAGTTTAAAAGTAAATTACCTCGGGCTTTAGCCTGAGGATTAATGGTTTGATCTTTTATTAATGGGGCTTTAGCCGTTTTATAGGAAATGGTTCAAAGTTTAAAAGTTCAAAGTTGAGCGCAACAGCCTGCCCCGACCATTCGGGTAAATCCTTCCTATGCGGGGTTCAAGGTATCAATAACGAATAACGGATAACGAATAACAACCTTTCCTCCAGGGGATTTATCCCACCCTTCGGGGAATAGATTTTTTCTTCGATAAAAGCTGCTGTAATATTGCAAGTAATTCATTTAATGTTAATTTTAAAATCTAAAATCATGAAAGAGTTCATTTTAACCGGCGGACCAACAGGAATGACAATAATCCTGTTTTTGGGCATTGCAGTCATCATTGTAGCCCTTGTCGAAATCGTGCGTAGAGTTTCAGGGAATGCTTTTGCTGAAATAGATCGCAAACTCATGCTGTCAATTCCTTCATTGGGAGGAATTGCTGTGCTTTTCGGGTTGTTTTATCAGGTGTTGGGATTATACCAGGCTTACCAGTTTATTCAGGCAGCCGCCGATATTTCCCCCATGATCGTAATGAATGGGGTGTTTGTTTCATTTTATGCCCCTTTGTTTGGGCTGGGCGTTGGATTGGTTTCGTTTGTGTTGTGGTATGCGATAAAGATGGTTTGGAAATAAATTTGAGGGATGAGGCTGGACTTGACTTTGAATCGAGGCCTGAATTGCTCAATCCATATTTGCTAAATGATTTCACTTAAATTCCAAAGATCCAAGCTAAAAAGTTAAAAACAGGTATCTGTTTTGTCCAACTTTAGGATAAAACAGATACCTGTTTTGATATTAAATTAAGTAGCGACACTGTCAATCTTTCGGCTTCGATGGATTGACGGCGTCGCTTGAAGTCCAACTGTAACCAAGTCAGGGTTTGGCTTATACTCACACCCTGACTGATGCGTCGCTGCTACCATTATCGATTCATCGAATAACTAATAACAATTTCTACTCCACCACCAGCTTCTTCACAATGTTATGTTTGTCAGAATTTATACTGACCAGATAAATTCCTGGCTTTAGGCTGGAAATATCAAGCGTTGTTTTTGTTGTGGTCGATTGGGTAGTAATACATACCTCGCCAAGCTGGTTCATAATTTCAATCTTTGCCTTTATTATATATTCCGAAACGATGGTAACCTGTTCGCTTGCGGGGTTGGGGTAAAGGTGAATAGTTTCATTGGATGCAATATCAGAATCTCCAATTGATAAAGTTTTAATACTGCTAATGGATGAAAGGCCATTCTTATGGAATCTATAATCAAAATTTTGAAAAGTTTGATTGAATTCTACTTCAACGATTACTACAGTTTCATTAATTGAATTCCAAATTTTAAATATTATAATTTCATTCTCAATAAACCCATCTTTTTCGATTGTAGTTGGGTCATCTCCATGAATTAACAAAACATTGTGGTTTAGTTCATTTATTGATGCTGCCCCATAGCATTGTCCGTCTTGAGCAAATACACCAATCTGATCAGTTTCAGAGAAGGTTTTTCGTGCGCTTTCTTCTAAACGTATTGCATGGGAGACTGGAGATATTGTGTAGCTTCCCCAAACTGATGTTGATTTATTAATAGTCTTAGACACAATGGATACCTCTTTAAGTCCACAATCAGGGAATGAAATTGTAAATTCTTCGGAAACTTTTATACTATAGGATTTTCCCGGCTCAAAGTGCTCCAGGGCATATATTCCAGCTGATGGCCAGTAAACCCCAAATCCGACCAAATCTCTTGCAAAAATAACTTTCTCCGGATCAAGTAAATCCTGAGTGTTTGCTGAACAAGGTGATAGAACAGGAAGGTAATGCCATCCAAGTGAGAGGGTTATTGTATTAAGTGATGATGGTGTTCCTGGTAAATCAATTTCGGTATTGGCTAACACTTTTATTGCATATCCCGACATCAAATCCCAGTCGCCAATCATGTTTATTGAATAATCGGGCCAATACATCGAAGTAAGGTTTTGCATGATTATGAAATCATCCTGATCGCCAAAAATATTCTCTACCTGGGGATCAATGGGATCAATAAATAATGAAACACCGTTCCAACCTTCAGCCAGTGCAATTAGTTGGTTTAGCACTGCCTGTAATGAGGATAATTGCGCAAAGCCGCCAGGGGTAAAAGTTCCGTTGCCAGACATATAAGTGGCAATAGCATCAAATTCAGTTTGATTTTCGCAGCTAAACAGTTTCCATTTGATTTCTTCACCTACAGCGAATCCATCTTTTTCTGATGTAATCATGTCATCTCCAAAGATTATCATTCCGATATTCACAGTCCCATCCCATTGTATTGCACCGCCGCATTTCAAATCACCCCAATCATCCTCGTAAAAGGCTCCAATCCAATCACCATTTGCGAGTGGTTCACCAAATATATTTGGATTTACAGCAAGTGAAATACCAATCGTCAGAGAATTTGGATTCGGATAAAAAGTCCATGCTGCAGGTAAAGTGCATCCTGATTCGGGTATAATTGTCAAAAGCATTTCATCATTTACTGCAATTTCACACGGGGCAATTGCCTGGGCTGTTAATATTAAAACCACCTGACCGCTTGAATTGTCATTATCTCCGGGTTGGTAGGTTGCATTAGGCATTGTAGGGTTGTTAAAATTACCATCGCCATTTGTTGACCATTGAAATTCATCTGAATTTTGAACTTGTCCATTTAATGTTATCGATTCGGTTTCAAGAATTGTTTGATCCTCGCCGGCATTTACAAAAGGGTTTGAGTTCATTGACAATGACAAACAATCCGTAGCATCCTCACAGGGATCTTCGGCAAAGGCAGTTAGGCAAAGTTCTGTTGTACCAGTAACAATATCCATTGTTCCAGGATAATAAGTTGCGGACAAAGAAGATGAATTTGAAAAGGTCCCATCTCCACCTGTTTCCCAAAGAATAGAAGTGTAATTTTCAGCCTGGCCATTTAGCTGAAAACTTTCATTCTCACAAATCTCCGCGTCATCTCCGGCATTAGCTGTAGCATTTTGGCAGGGATCTAAAAGCTCAAAATAGCCATCGCTCATATCCACGGCTTCGTTGCCGAAGGCATCCACAGCCTTGATGTGGGCTTTAGCAAAGAGGGTGACGGCTTGGGGAGGACTCACTGATTTAGTGCCACTGTTGGCAAGGTTTTGGCCAAGCCAGTTTACATCACCACCTTCCTCGGTGCTAAGGCCGGCGGAGATAGGTGTACCTCCAAAGCTGTCATCTGTGGCTATCCAAGTAATTTCAATTGGTAAGGTGTTGATGAAACTGCCTCCCCCGTTTGGGGAATTGAGGGTTACTTCCGGCTTTTTGGTATCAACAGTAAAGGTAGCTGACTCTCCTGAAAATCCTGTTTGGGCTGAAAGTTGCCATAACCCAACTATTAATAAAATGATTGTAATTAATATCTTTTTCATGTTTTATA
>JGI10211J34971_10004337_pt1 | contig 11263 bp, 10 predicted proteins | sample Etolagsediment_FD_34971 | JGI IMG/M metagenome (IMG submission 34971)
TTGAACAGGGAAGCGATTATCAATGCGATGATTGCAGCTGCGCAACAACAAGAGTTTCAAAAGCGCATGGAAGACGAGAACAAGATCAAACGAGCAGCTATTACTGGAGTTCCATTGCCGGATCCAATTGAAATGCAAAGGAACCCAAACAGTCAAAGAGCCCTCATAAACGATCCTCTTGTTAACGATATTCTTGACAGGCAAGGATCTGCTCCGGTTCAACCAAGAGAATATAAGTACGAAGAAACCAGCGGAAGCCCTTACTCAGGCGCAATAATCAGTAATCCTCTCATATCAGCACTGGGGTTATAAAATGGCAGCACCAGTCATTGCAATGGTCGGCATAGCAGCAGCAAGCACGCTTGTTCAGTTTATAAACTCAGAGCGTGGGAGGAGGCTTGCCAAGGAAGAGCGTAAGCGACTTGAGAAGCTCATAAACAAGCTCGAAGCGCCACAGTTCGACACACAGCAGCTGACTCCACCAGAGTTGAAGGTTCTGGAAACCTACACTCCAGAAGTCGCAGACCTTATCTATGAAGCAGATCCTGAGCTCATCACAGCAGACTCGGAAAGAGCGATAGAAGGCAAGCAGGCTCAAGACGCAGCACTGAGCCGGTTTCAAGCAATTGCCCGTGGTGATGATCCGCTTGGTGATGTGGAAATCGTCAAGGCTATCAACGATGCAATTGAAGCCAGTGGTTCACAGAGGAACGCAATCCTTGCAGACATGGCAAGGCAGGGCATATCACCATCGTCTAGTGCATATGGTCAGTTGCAGTTCCAGAATGCAGGACAGAGCCAGAAGAACATGTTTGACGCAAGCTTGAATGCTGCAATTGCTGAAAGGCAAAGACGTGCGCAGGCAACTGGGGAAAGTGCTAATCTGGGTGGGAAGATTCTGGGATTTGAAACAGACCTTGAGCGCATGAATGACCAGATCATAAACCAGATCAACCAGCGAAACACGCAAGCGAGAAGACAGTATTTGACGAACAGGGCCAACACTTTGAATGAAGCTCAAAGGTACAATATCGGTGAAAGGCAACGGATATCTGAAGCCAACCTCAACAACATATTCCGTTCTCAGCAAGCTGCTCAAGATTTACGCAATAAGCAGATACAAGCGAACTATGCAGCCGACAGGGATAGGCTTAGAATGCTTGTTGGCAACAATAGATTCCCTGAGATTACTGAATCCACCCAAGGCAGAAACCAAGCCATTCAGGGACTCAGCAATGCAGCCATGATCGGTGCAATGCTCTCAGCCAAGCAACCACAGGCTCAGCAAGAAGCTCCGCAGTTCGGTGGTGGAGGTTCAGAGCCGCAGTATATGATGCCGTCAAACGAAGAAGTATTTTTGAGGTGAAACATGGGAATGAGAGCAAGCGCAATTGAGAAACTGTTGCAAAGCAGAAAGAACAGACCAGAAACCTCATTCTCTGAGATGGGCAAAAGACCTCCGCTTGCCGGTGGAGAGATGAGAGCGCTTGCGTCTGCTCTGAGTGGAATGAGTGCAAGCGCAGGAACCTACGGCGGAGTGACTCCAAAGAACATCGGTTTCAATGAGTCACTGAATGCGCTTGATAGCTACGAGAAGCGACGTGACGACGAGCTGATGAGCAACATCAAGGTTGCAGGACTTGCTGATGAAGAAGCCGCAAGGAACAAGCCCATAGACGAACTGACACGAAAGCTGATGCAGCAGAAACTATCAGAGCTTCCACTTGATGGGTTCACTCCTGACGAAATACCTGCAAACATGACACGGGGACAAATAGAAGATAACCCTGTTCTGGGGCCGATACTCAAGAACATAGTTCCTCAAAAAAGCTTATCAATTAGAGATCAGATTCTTGCAAATAAAGAAAGAGAAAAACAAGAACGCATGAACAAGCCTGTTACCGATATCGACAGGAAGTTTTTGATGAGAAAAGCCGCAGAAATCGGCATTGAAGATCTCAATATGCCACTAGACTATACATATGGTGATGTGGCGAAGAATAACTTTTTCAAAAACTACATCGATAAGATGAGAGGATTTGGACCTGAAGGATTGACTCCAGAACAAGAGGAACGATTTAGAATACAAAGAGAGCAAATTGCAGCAAGGGAAGAAGCTCAAAGAGAAAGGTTAAACCTGACAAGAGAGCAAATTGCAGCAAGGGAAAGAATTGCAAGGGAAAATCAAAGAGTCAGAAGAAACCAGATTGCAGAAAAGCAGGAACGAATAGAAAAAGAAAAAGCAAGGCCATCTGAGAAGTTTGCAGAAAAAATATCTAACTATGATGTAACTTTAGGCCTATTGAAAGACATCAAACGAAGAAAGCCTAAATTTGACACTGGACCCATCAGGTCAAGAGCGAATGCAGCTGCTCAATTGGTAGGCCAAGACGATCCAGAGTACACTGCTTTTAAAGCAGACGTGAATGATCAATTAGCGCAGTACATTAAAAACATATCCGGAGCAGCAGCCAGTGATAAAGAGCGAGCTTTCCTTTCTGGTATTCAAATCACGACGAACGATAATGACGAAACATTCATGAAAAAACTGGAAAGCGCAATCGGCAAAGTTGAACGTGCAAGAAATGCGGCTCTTGAAGCTCAAAGGAATTTAGGCAAAGACGTTGAAAATTTCGTTGCGCCTTTGACAAATGATAAAGAAGGAAAAGCAACCGAAACCAGAAGGGAGTGGACACCATGAATAAGATTCTGATGATGACTCCCGAAGGTGAAGAAGTTGACGTTGACCAAAAGAATTTTGACGCTGCAATCGCTAAGGGTCTGGAACCAGCTCTTGAGTATGTGACTCCAGACGGTGAAACCGTTGTGGTTCGTAAGAAGAACTTTGATGCAGCTGAAAAGCAGGGCCTTGTGATGAAGCCTCTATATGAGGCCAGAAAAGCACCTATGCCTTCTCTTGGTAAAACAGCCGCAGCGGCATATGGCGCAGCACAATGGACGCCACTAGGGCCTTTTAGAGAAGAGATAGCCGGAGCTTTGGAAAGCCCAACTGGAGCTGTTCAAGCCATTGGGGAACTTGTCGGCGCTGATTATTCCGACTCGCCAGAACTTCAGAAGTATCGAAAGACAAAACAGCAGTACAAAGATGTTGAAAATGCGGCTTGGGAACAGGAACCAGGTGCATATTCAGCTGGTGGGTTGGTTGGCCTACTGTCAGGTCTTGGTGCAGGAGGTGGTGCTATAGGTAAGGCTCCTTCTCTTCTCAAGACAACTGGCATAGCCGGAGCACAGGGCGCAGCTTCCGGAGTTGGAGAAGGTGAAGGTGATATCACTGAACTCCTAAAAGCAGGAGCTATCGGTGGTGGAGCAGGTGCAGCGATGGGACTTGCAGGACCTGCCATAAGCAGAGGACTGCAATCAGGATCAGGCGCTGCAAGAGAACAAGCAGCAAGAAGTGCATACGCTGCGACAGGTGCCATGAAGTCAGATATCAACAAGCTGTACCAAAGAACTCCAGAGGAGATTGGTCAGCAGCTTTTGGATAGTGACATCATTAGACTCGGTACAGCGAAAGGTTCGAAAAAGATACCTGAACGGATTCAGTCAAAGTTGAAGGAATTTGGAGAAGGTCAAAAACAACTGCTTTCTGGACTTGATGAAACATCTTCAAATCAGTTCGATACGCAACGCCTTATTGATGCACTGTCGCAGAAGGCTGACGAAGCAAGAAAACTACCAGGTGCGGGCAATCAAGCACTTGCTGATAGAATACAAAAAGAAGCCGATATCCTTTCAGAGATATACGGTGGTGTGGATGAACTTGGTGAAGCCATTCCTCCAAGAAACATTTCTTTGGTTGATGCACTGAAAGCAAAACGTGCATTTGACAAAGCAGCAAGATACCAGAACCCGATGAGTCAAGCTGATGCAGTAGAAGCTGCTAGAGAATCCAGAAAGCTTTTGAATAAACAGATTGATGACACGATAGAGTCCATTTCAGGTCCCGAAGTTGCTGGCAAATACAAGGTAGATAGAAGAAGTGCTAGTTTGTTGAAAGACGCAGTAAAAGCAGCTGATGAGCAGGCAAAACGTGATCAGTCAAACCGAACTTTCGGTTTACTAGATATGATTGCGGGTGGCGCAGGGGCGACAGCTGGAGCGATTTCTGGACCGTTTGAGGCAGTGACTGGTTTTTTAGCAGCAACAGCAATCAGCAAGCTCATGAAAGAATACGGTTCGTCAACAACTGCAAAGATGATGCAGACAGCAGCGGACATTATGCAAAAAGAAGGTTTTGAGGCAGGCATACAAAGTCTTAGTGCTCTTTATGGTGCTGACACTGCTTCTAGTCTTGCAAATGCACTCGTAGAAAGTTCTAGGCCAAACCAATGAACAATGAGATCATTATAGTCAATGCTCCATTGCCACTTGATGCGGGTGCTACATACACGAGCGGTTTTGCAGATGTAAGTGCTTACAACAGCATAATGCTAGCCGTGTCATCTGATGTTTCCGGAACGATGTACGCAGACTTCAGCACAGATGGAGTCAATGTTCAGTCTACTTTGTCTTTCGATGTATCTTCGAATATTCCAGATCTGCACAGACTCACGATCGGCAGACGGTTCTTCCGGGTTCGCTACGTAAACGATTCTGTGGCTCAAACGTCGTTTTCACTGCAATGTATCGCAGGTAATCATGAGATTCTATCAGCACCTGTTAACGCAGTTTTGCAAAGGGATGCAGACGCTACACTTGTGCGATCTATACCTTCGTTTCTTGAAATATCCACAAACAAGTTTGCAGGAATCCGTAAGAACAATAAATCCGGAAGGAATGGAGACATAGACACCGCAACAGTTCCCGAATGGGTCTGGGAAAACGGTGGAGTGTACACAGGATTTCCAACCGGAACTCCGGAGCAGATCGAAGTTGTATCGGATAACGCTAACGATACAGCAGCAGGTTCTGGAGCCAGAAGTGTGACGGTTTTCGGTTTAGACGAGAACTTCCTTCAGGCAACAGAGACCATTGCTCTCAATGGCACAACGCCAGTTGTCAGTGTTGGCACATTCAGCCGGGTGCATTCAGCATTTGTAGCGAGTTCAGGTTCAACCAATCAAGCGTTTAATGCTGGTATTATTACCGTGAGACATACGACAACTACAGCGAACGTGTTTTTGACAATTCAGGCTGGTAGGAATCAGTCTAACGCAGCTGTGTTTACGGTTCCTGATGGAAAAGTAGGCGTTGTTGTGAATTTGCGTGTTGAAGTTGACAGAGCAAATGCTTCTTCTATCAGCGGCTTTTTGTGGGTTCGTGAAGACGGCAAGTGTCCAAGATACAGAAGACCGTTCACAGCATCGAACAGCAGTGTGTTTATCGAAGAGCCTTACGGCGGACTTGTGTTCCCATCGAAAACAGACCTTGGTGTTGTTGTCACAGCAGTGTCAGCAAACAACACATCTGTTCAAGCTGCGTTTGACATCGTGCTCATTGATGATGACTAAGTTAGAAGTTCAAGCAGATTCCTCAGCTTTCTGATCGATCCGTTGTCATCGACTACGATGCGGATGATTCGTTTGATGAGTTCTTCTGACATCTGATTCGACGAAAAAGCTTCCACAGATTCTCGAAGCATGGCGTTTTCCACTTGCAATTCCATGACGATACCCAAAAGCTCTCTTGGCTTCTTTTCCATGAGTTGTTTTTCAGTGTACATGTTATCTCCTATGATTAAACGTGAATCGATTATCCAAAAACTCGCTCGTGTCTATCTTGTAGAACTCTCCAAAGTGCTGCCCATCGAGCACTGGCGCATTCCAGTTGAGGGACGGGAACTGGGAGGACGCTGCATTGCAAATGAGAACCGTGGCTTCCCTGACATCTTGATATGCTACCGTGGCCATATGATTGGCGCTGAAGCCAAGGTGCCCAATGGCAAACAGTCAGACAATCAAAAGAAGATGGAATCACGATTCAAGCACTCTCATGCAAGTTATTTTGTGTTTCACTCGCTTGACGAGCTTGTTTCAAGTCTTCAAGAAATTGCCTTGAGGATTCAATGCAAGCAGACTGCATCACAGGACACGCAGCATATGGAGTCAGTACAAGTTCGCCTTTGTAGTAAACCGCAAATACGCAGGCTTTACGACCTGTCACGAGCATCTGATGTTGCAGCTGGTACTTGTAATGCAGAGGAATCTCCTGTGCCATTTTAGCAAAGCTGACGCCGTTAAACGGGCATTTAATTTCGACTTGTTGTGTGGGTCCATAGCCGTCTATCTGTGCCACTATCCATGGGAATTCTATCGACTGTGCAATGAGCTCCTCAAGGTCTTCGCCAAGCCTAATTTCTATAATCTTGCGCACAGGTTCTTCCAGCAACTTGCCTCTTTCAGTAGCTATGTTGCCTTTGAACGTCGTCATCCCGAGCTTTCGCTTGAGGAGCTCCAGACGTGAGCAAAACGGAGATAGTCCCATCGTAACAGCCACTTCTGAGCCACCGATGTGATTCATGCGCCAATCCAGCCAGTTCGATTCTGATGAAAACTCTTGTCTTACGAATGATAGCTGTGAACCTTCGGGTAAGTCTTGTCCAGAGCACTTACCATGATCGTCTTGATGCTGCCTCTTCGCAGTCTTTTCATCTTCGCCATTGCGCTTTGTGCTACCCACCTGTTCGGGTGATTGATGTTGAGCCATTCGGTGATAGTTCCTTTTTCTGTTTTCCACGTGACGCACATAGCATAATGACCGGCTTTGGTTTGAGTGCTTGCCATGTGATACGAGACCACGTTTATGCTTATGCGTTCTTGTGAATCCTGCTCACGTGCTTTGATGAACATGTAGTTGCAGTGGGGACAAACCCTTGTGGGTGCTTTGACTTCCATCTCACAGCCCGGACACTCTTTGGTCGGGCATTCTGTTCCAAGAGACAGTTCCAGTTCTTCAATCTCATTTGTTCCGTAGTCCATCGGATCGTTGATATCACCGAAGCGCACAAGGTTATCAGTCATCTCGATAACCAGAGCTTCGCTCTTGTCCGGATGCAGTCTAAGAGCTCTTCCGATGGCTTGCACGTACAGAGAAGCGCTGAGTGTTGGTCTGAAGCATGACAACCGTGTCGCAGATGGGAACGTCAACACCTGTTGTCAAAACTCCGACGTTTGCAACGTGTTTGATCTTGCCTTGCCTCATCTTGTCTATAATTTGCTGTCTGTCTTTCGAGTGTGAGTTGCCATCAATGTAAGCGCATCCGGGTATAGCCTCAGCAATGCGTTTGGCATGTATTCTTGAGCAGCAATAGATGATGCTGCACATCCTGTCTTCAGTGTGCTTCATGATAAGTCTTACACTGTTTTCAACAACTGCATCTTGTGAAGCAATAGCACCAAGAGCTTCTTCATCAATGCGTTTGTTGTTGCCAGCCATGACTTGAGGATCGCATTCAGTGAACCTGTAGGGAGTGAGGTTTCCGGAAGCTACCAGTTCTTTGATGCCCATCTTAAACGCACGTATTTCAAATGGCTTGTTCTTGCCAAAGATTATTCCGCCATTTAATCTGTACGGAGTTGCACTGAGTCCAACTAGGTATGTACACGCTACGGCTTCGAGAATTCTTTGATATTTCGAAGTCTTTTTTTTGCTCACCATATGGCATTCGTCGATGATGACAAAGCTGCTTCTGGGCGGGTTTGCAAGTAGTGAGTAGCTGTCTCTGTGTGCAAAGATCACTTGACCGTGGGTTGATTTTTCACCCATCCCATCGCAGTACACTGACGTTTGGATGTGAGGTGCAAGCTTAGCCAGTGCGCTTTGGTTTTGAGCTAGGATCTCTTTCTGGTGACAGAGCACAAGCACTTTGTGTCCTGGCTTAACTGCACGTCTGCACATTTCAGCAGCACAGAGGCTCTTCCCGCTGCCCGGGCCGAGTTCAAGCATCACTCGTTTTTTACCGGCTTGAAATGCAGATGAGACAGATTGTACAGCTTCGGTTTGGTAGTCACGCAGGATCATCAGAAGGGGACGTCACCATCTTTTTTAGCTTTGACTTCGTTTATGATGTTTTTGTCTTTGTAAACCCGAAACTGAACTGTGATCTCTGCACCAATGAGCTTTCTAAGATCCGCAGGACCACGAAGTGCTTCAACTTTTGCAGCTTCGCAGATTGACTTGAGAACAGCCCGACTTCTCGTGACAGTTGATTCCCATTCCGGATGGGACAGATACAGATTCTCGAAATGTTTCCTGCCCTTGTTATTGCCGTCTGTGACAGCAAGCACACACTTNATGTAAGCGTTGCCGTTCTTGTCATCACGTTCTTCAATCTCGTCTACGTACATGTCATACGTACCAGCAGGGAGCGGACTNAAGTTGTTTTCNATTGTTGCGGTTTCAGTTTTAGCGTTAAAATAGTCTGTCATTTGTTTTGCTCCAGTACAGCTTTTTCAAGTGCCATAAATAGTTTTTCGTTTTCTCTGTACATAGCACGGCATTTTTCCACGATCTGGATGTTGAATGGCTCAAGCTTCATCTTGCCGATGTCTTCTGAGTTGCTCATAATCTTTTCGAAAAGAGCCCTAGAGAGATCTCCAGATTGCTCTTGCTGATTCGTCGTTTTTGACTTCGATGTACTGCTCATAATTTCCCCTTGTTTTTGCGACAACCGAACCAGTTGCGATAGTTTGAACTAAGATTCTTCCACGATGCCTTGCGGAGTTTCTTCCGCTTGTTTTCTCCGAAACCGTTTTTTCGTGGTGCATGTACCACACGTGATCGACAGCTGCTTTGATGCGTTCAGCAATGCGTTTATCGAGTGAGACGTTAAATCTGTCGTAGCTATCGGTTTCCGGGTCTGCAAACGTTTCAATCTGTTCATGCGCAATCAGAATCACGTTCTTGCCATGTCTCTTAAGCGCATCAACCATTTCGATGAGCACGTTTGCTTCGGCAGCAAATCTCGCATATCCGGCACCGTAAGCGAAATCAGCAAGACTTGCTTTTTTACCATCTTCGCAGACTTGTTTGATGATGAGTTCCTGAAGCTTAGTGACAGAGTCAATGACGACTGTGCTGAATCGTTCGCTTTTGAGGCATTTGCCAAGCGTTTCGATTGTTTCTGGCCATGAGCCAATGGGAGTCGTTGCGAAAGCTTCAGCAGCCTTCAAATCGATTCCTTTAAGCCCGTTTTCGATGTTGATGATAAGCGCTTTGTCTGCTTTTGATGCAAAAGTTGTCTTACCAATGCCTGCTTGACCGTACAGCAGCATTGTAAAAGCATCGCTACTAAATTCCTGGATAATCTCTACCATTGACAATCCTCGTAGTTTGAATGAATCCAACAAGCATACTTTTATAAGAGCTGAGGTTTTTGTCAATGATTAAAGAGTACAGAGAAGCAGGTTTTAAATTGCTTAGAGTTTACAAGGCAGTAGGCAATGTTTGCTCTTGCGAATCTGGAGCACGTTGTCCCGCACCTGGCAAACATCCGGCAGCGTGGCAAGGTGTGCCGCACAGAGGAGTGTACAATGCCACACTCGATTACGAAGAGTCTGACTTTGCAAAATACAACGTCGGTATTGCAACCGGCGAAGGGCTTATGGTTGTTGACATCGATCCACGAAACGGTGGGCTTGAAACGTGGCAGTACATCACAGCCGGGGAATCGTTGCCTGAGACGATGACAGTAGAAACCGGCGGCGGTGGGATGCACATCTACTATACCATTCCAGCGGGGTTCAAGATGCGCAACATCACAGTTCGTGGTGTTGATTTTCAATACAACAGCAAGTTCGTAGTTGCTCCTCCAAGTATCCACGCATCGGGCAAAGAGTATGTGATGCAAGACTTTGAGGAAGGTGACAAGATAGTAGTTGCACAGATTCCGGAGTTCTTGAAGAGCTATCTAAGTGAACAATTCGCACGATGTGACTCAGCCGTTAGGGAACCGGTTCGTAACGCCATCGCACCCACGAGTTACGAATGGAGGTGGGTTCTTGAAGTTCTAAGAGAGCTTCCAGCAGACCTGCCTTACAGTCAGTGGATTGGTGTCGGCATGGGTTTGCATGCCACAGGCAGACGGGACGCTTTGGCTGTGTGGAACGAGTGGAGCTCCAAGGGAGACAAGTACAGAGCAGGAGAGTGTGAAGCCAAGTGGAAAACTTTTCGAGTTGGCGGAGACAAGGTTCACACGTTTCGTTGGGTGTTTGCCATGGCAGAGTTGTACGGCATCAAGTACGGCAAAGAGGAAGACGATTTTTTTGCAAGTTACTCGTCTGGAAGCTCGGGTGCTGTTTGCGTTGAAGAGATAGCAAGCCAAGGCGGGGAGCTTATCCACGGGCTTTACAAGAGCTGTCTGAGTGCTGCTCACAAGCCCATACCATCGTTTGCGCTTGGGTGTGCTCTGTCTGTGCTTTCGAGTCTGGTTCAAGGCAGGTACAGGACTCCGATGGGCGGTTCTCTGAATCTTTACCAGTGGTTTGTCGCACCAGCTGGCTACGGCAAGGACAGCTATTACAAGTGGGTTAGCGAAACTATTCGAGCGATTAACCCATGGGTGCTGGGAACAGAGTTCGGATCACTTCACGGATGGCGCTTGGCTATCGGCAGGTACAACAGCAAGTGCCTTGTCATCGATGAGTTCCATGATCTTCTTTGGCGGATGCAAGACAAACGAGCAGCTGATTACATCAGAGCGTTTCTGCCTGAGTTTAAGGCACTGTGGAACACACCCAAGCAGATTGAGCCGCAGGTTATCAAAGGCAACGTGACTGCCGGTGTGGCTTATCCATGCCTGTCCCTGTGCGGTTTCGGGACAGTTTCGGGCTTCGAGCTTGTGGCTAGCGAGCAGTTCTTGACTTCGGGGCTTGGGAGTCGATTCGTGTACTGGAAGCAGCTTGGTGATGAGTTTGTGCCACGTCAGATTGTGAGTGCAGATAGCTCGATGGATGAAGAGTTGTTGGCAAAGCTTCGAGCAGTTGCCGGGAAAGTGAGCGATGAAGATCCGTATGCGGACATTGCCAAAGCTCAAGAAGTTGCCAAGACCGGGAAGGGACCAGCGGTGATCAACTACGCTGCCAAAGTGCTTCCAGAAGTCGTTTTAAAGGCCGGTGAGTGGCTTGGAGAGTTTGCGATGGACGAAGACCTTCGGGCTCATGAATATCGCCGTGACGAGTCTTTATACGCTTTATACCAGCGGATGTTTCAGCAGAGCCTTAGACTTGCTTCATTACGGTGCATATCCATGGGCAGAGATGAGATCGATGAGGCAGATTACCGGTGGGGCAATGCCATCGCCATC
>JGI10211J34971_10004338_pt1 | contig 11263 bp, 12 predicted proteins | sample Etolagsediment_FD_34971 | JGI IMG/M metagenome (IMG submission 34971)
GTAGGATATAAACTTGACGGATAACGAAGACAAGAAAAACATCAAGGACGATTACGAGACTTCTCGTGATACCTATCTTGAATTGATCGAGAGTGGTAAACAGGGTCTTGACTTGATGATCGAAGTTGCACGGGAGTCTGAACATCCTCGTGCCTTCGAGGTATTGTCTGGCATGATCAAGAATGTCGCAGACGTGACAGATAAGTTGATGGACTTGAATAAGAAACACAAGGATATCAAATCAGATCCTAAGGCTGACAAGGAAGTCACCAACAACAATGTATTCATTGGCAGTACCACAGATTTACAACGTTTGCTTCAAAAAGAAGAAAAAGATATAACCCCCAATGACTGAACATTATCTAGGGAATCCTAATGTCAAAGGAGACGGCGTACAACAACATTGGACTGAAGAACAAGTTCGAGAATATGCTAAGTGTATGCAAGACTCCACATACTTTGCGCGACAGTATGTTAAGATTATATCACTTGACAAAGGACTTGTCAACTTTAATTTGTACCCGTACCAAGAAAAAATGTTCCGTCATTTTAATGACAATCGCTTCTCGATCGTACTTGCCTGTCGACAGAGTGGTAAGAGTATTTCGTCCGTTGTTTATCTTCTATGGTACGCTATATTTCATCCCGAAAAGACTATCGCTGTCCTCGCTAACAAGGGGGCTACGGCGCGTGAAATGCTCCAACGAGTTACCTTGGCACTTGAGAATCTACCCTTTTTTCTACAACCTGGCTGTCGAGCACTTAACAAAGGTTCTATTGAGTTTAGTAATAATAGTCGCATTGTTGCTGCTGCCACTAGTGGTTCTTCTATACGGGGTATGTCTGTTAACTTGCTTTTTCTGGACGAGTTTGCTTTTGTTGAGCGAGCAGCTGAGTTCTATACTTCCACCTACCCTGTTATCTCAGCGGGTAAAGATACGAAAGTTATTATTACTTCTACCGCGAATGGTATTGGAAATACGTTCCATAAAATCTGGGAGGGAGCGGTACAACAAACAAATGAATATAAAGCGTTTACGGTAAACTGGTACGATGTGCCAGGCCGTGACGAAGAGTGGAAGAAACAAACCATCTCGAACACGAGTCAGTTGCAGTTTGATCAGGAATTCGGTAACACATTCTTTGGTACCGGTGACACTCTGATCAATGCAGAGACCTTGTTAAACTTCCGTGCAAAACCACCAAAGAAAACTATGGAGGGTGGTTCGTTTAGGATATACGAAGAAACGCAACCCAAACACGATTACATAATGACCGTCGATGTAGCGAAGGGTCGAGGGTTGGACTATAGTACCTTTTCGGTAATCGATGTAACTGCGAGACCATTTAAACAGGTTGCAGTGTATCAGAACAATCGTATCTCTCCAATACTCTTCCCGAATATTATTTATAAAATTGCAAAAGCGTACAACGAAGCTTATGTGGTGGTAGAATCTAATGATGCTGGACAAGTGGTGTGCAACGGACTGTATCACGACTTGGAGTATGAGAACGTGCACCTTGAGTCTGCGGTCAAAGCAAACGCAATTGGTATCACTATGAATCGTCGAGTAAAACGTTTAGGGTGTTCCGGTATCAAGGATCTACTTGAAGAGAACAAACTAGAAGTGGTAGATGAAAATACAATACTAGAGATATCTACGTTTGTCTCTAAGGGTCAGTCTTACGAGGCGAGTGATGGTAACCACGACGATCTCATGATGAACTTGGTCATGTTTGGTTTCTTTATATCAACACAGGTTTTCAGTGATATGACCGATGTTAATATTAAACAGATGATGTTTGAACAACAAATGCAAGAAATAGAAGCGGATATGGTTCCGTTTGGATTTATTGATAATGGTGACGATGCGATAAACCAGATAGAAATGCAGGATGCGATGAAAGACCCTAGCTGGTCAATACCGTGGAACGTTGAAACGTTGTAATATATAAATAATGATATTGACGAATAATATCGCATTATGTCACTTATCATAACACAACGAATAAAAAGGATACGATTATGGCTCTACTAAAGTCTGAATCCCCAAATGTCGCTATAAAAGAAGTGGATCTGTCAGGTATTGTGCCAGGCGTAACTTCTTCGACTGGTGCATTTGTGGGTGATTTCGCTTGGGGTCCAGTAAATACACCAATTCTAGTAGGTACTGAAACAGAATTGGTAGAAAATTTCGGAGATCCCTCATACAATAACGACAGTTCAGCAATCGACTTTCTTTCTGCAACTCAGTTCCTCAAGTATTCAAGCAATCTCTTTGTTGTCCGTGGTGCGACTTCTGCTGCGAAAAACGCAGTAGACAGTGGTTCTTCGGTTGACTTGATTGAGAATAGAGACGATTGGGATGCGACAAAGTCAGGCGCTTCTGGTAACTTCATTGCTAAGTGGTCAGGTTCCGCTGGTAACTCACTCAAGATTGACGTGTGTGGATCGAAAGATTCTGCATGGGATAACTGGGCATATTCATCTAGTTTCGATGCGAAGCCCGGTACATCTTCATGGGTATCAGCACGGTCTGCGGATAGTGCTCTCGCACTTGACGAAGTCCACGTAGCAGTTATCGACGAAGACGGTGTTTTCTCTGGAACTCCCAATACTGTTCTCGAAACATTTGCAAACGTTTCTCTTGCAACCGATGCAAAGACTGAAGATGGTTCTAACAATTACATCTTAGATGTTCTTGATGACCGATCAACTTATGTCTGGGGTGCAAACCACCCAACGCAATTATTTGGTGCGGCAACAACGGCTGCAAGTTTCACTAACGCAACTAATGGTGCAGACCAATCTTCATCGCCTCTCGCTAATTCGTTTAGTGGTGGTGTAAACTCTGCGTCATTGACAACAACAGAATATCTTGCAGGTTTTGATGAGTTCGAAGATGAAAACACAGTTCAGGTCGACTTCTTGATCGCGCCTGGAATGAACTCTTCATCAAACCAACAAACTGTTGTAAACGATTTGGTCGCTACTGCGATTTCTCGTAAAGATTGTATGGTAGTTGCTTCTCCCAACCGTGCTGCGGTTGTGAATGTCAATAACCCTACAACTGTTAACTCTAACATTACTACAGCAGTAACGAACTTTACATCTTCGTCATACTTGACAGTTGATAACAACTACTTGAAAGTGTACGATAAGTACAACGACAAGTATCAGTTTATCCCCGCTGCGTCATCGACTGCGGGTCTCATGGCACTGACAGATAATAATTCTGCTCCTTGGTTCTCGCCTGCGGGAACACGTCGAGGTAACTATCTTGGTGTAACCGCTCTTGCGTACAACCCAACTAAGTCACAACGGGATACATTGTACAAAGCGGGCGTTAACCCAATTGTTAACTTGCCAGGCCAAGGGATTGTCTTGTACGGAGATAAGACGTTTATTCGCAAACCTTCAGCATTCGACCGAATTAATGTTCGACGTTTGTTCTTGGTTATCGAGAGAGCAATCAAAGGTGCAGCGCAGAATGTATTGTTCGAATTCAACGATGAGTTTACTCGTGCAGAATTCGTGAACATCATCGAACCATTCTTGCGTGAAGTACAGGGGCGTCGTGGTATTACAGACTTTAAGGTTGTTTGTGATGAAACAAACAATACTGCCAATATCATCGATACGAACTCATTTGTTGCGTCGGTCTTCATCAAACCCGCACGTTCAATCAACTACGTAACTCTTAACTTCGTAGGTGTTCGAACTGGTGTGGACTTTGAAGAAGTCGTAGGCACAGTTTAAGGAGATAGACAATGGCAATTTTAGGCGTAGATGACTTTAAGTCAAAACTCCGTGGTGGTGGCGCAAGAGCCAATCTGTTCCGTTGCACGATCAACTTCCCAGCATATGCGGGTGGTGATGCGGAACTGACTTCTTTTCTCTGCAAAACTGCTCAGTTACCACAGTCACAGGTTGGCAACTTTGTTGTTAACTTCCGTGGACGTGAACTCAAGATGGCTTCAGAGAGAACGTTTGAACCTTGGACAGTAACAATCCTGAACGACACAGATTTTGCAATCCGTGACGCGATGGAGCGTTGGTCAAATGGTATCAATGGTCACTCATCAAACACTGGTTTGGTGAACCCTGTTGATTATCAAACGGACCTCTTTGTTGAACAACTTGATCGAGATGAGTCAGTAATCAAACGAGTCGACATTCGTGGTGCATTCCCCGAAACTGTCGGTCCAATCGCGTTGAGTTATGATACTCGTGGTGAGATAGAGACGTTTGATGTTACATTCGCTTACCAATACTGGGAGTCGAATACGACAACTTAATAGTCTCTAAATATAGGGGAGACTCTGGTCTCCCTTTTATTTTATTTTAGGAATAGGTATGGCAGAAGAAAACGGCAGCGTATTAAAGTTATTTGGATTTGAAATTAAGAGAGCTGGTGCAAAACCATCCGGTACTCAGAAACTTCAATCTCCAGTGGCTCCAACAGATCCGGACGGTGCGGGTTATGTGACCAGCGCTGCGGGTTACTATGGTCAATACATCAATATGGATGGAGACCAAGCAAAAGATAATCAACAATTGATTATGCGTTACCGTGGTGTATCACAACACCCCGAAGTTGATATGGCAATTGAAGAGATTGTCAATGAAGCTATTTCTGCATCTGAACAATCTTCTTCTGTNAAAATCACAGTAGATGATATTGACGCACCAGATAAAATTAAAGAATCTATTCGATTAGAGTTTGATCGAGTTGTTTCTATGTTAAATTTCAATGATCTGGGACATGATATTTTCAGATCGTGGTATGTGGATGGACGTTGTGTTCATCATCTTCTCGTTAACGAATCTAATCTAAAGGCAGGTATTCAAGAAATACGTCATATTGATTCTGCGAGAATCCGAAAAGTAAAACAATTAAAGTATAAGAAAGATCCGAAGACTAATGTTAAGATTGTTGACAATGTCGATGAATTTTATATCTTCGAAGAAAAGCCCGGACAGTCAAATGCTTCGGTAAGAATTTCTACAGATGCGATCAGTTACATAACGTCTGGTGTACTAGACGAAGGTAGAAAGAAAGTTCTGTCGCATCTACACAAGGCACTCAAACCCATCAACCAGTTGCGTATGATGGAAGACAGTCTTGTAATTTATCGTCTTGCACGTGCACCCGAACGTCGTATATTCTACATCGACGTAGGTAACATGCCACGTGGTAAGGCAAACGAATACATGAAAGACATCATGGCAAAGTATCGCAACAAACTTGTCTATGATGCGTCTACCGGTCAGATCAAAGATGACCGTAAACATATGTCCATGTTGGAAGACTTCTGGTTACCTCGTAAAGAAGGTGGTCGAGGTACTGAGATCTCAACACTGCCAGGCGGCGACAATCTGGGACAGATCGATGACATCATTTATTTTCAAAAGAGATTGTATCGATCACTCAATGTCCCAGTAAACCGTTTGGAACAAGAGGCGCAGTTCTCTTTGGGTCGGTCTACTGAGATCTCTCGTGACGAAGTTAAGTTCCAAAAGTTTATTGACAAACTGCGTCGTCGATTCTCTATGATGTTCTTGGGTATTTTACGCAAGCAACTGATCTTGAAAGGTATCATTACAGAACAAGATTGGGAGTCGTGGAAAGATGATATCTACGTAGATTATGTGCGGGATAACTACTTTACAGAACTCAAGGAGATGGAGATCTATCGTGAACGTGCAGGTCTTCTAAACGAATGTCTGGATTCGTAGGTGAGTTCATATCGAAAGAGTGGGCAATGCGTAATATTATGCGATTCTCTGACGAAGATATCGAAAATATTGAAAAGGAAATTGGAGGTGAGGTTGCATCGGGTGAAACAGAAAACCCGAAGGAACCAGAACCGGAAGTGAAACCTGAGCCGGAAGGAGATGATAATGACGGACAACAATGATGAAATAGTAATTGACGAACTTGAAGCGGAGCCGATTGAGGCACCAAATCCTATCGCGGATTTCTTAAATTCTGTTGAAGGACAGGATTTTGTTAATGCAGAAAGACAATTTGGTGACATGATTAATGATCGTCTTCAAAATGCAATGGATCAGGCAAAGATTAAAATTGCCTCTTCTTTGTACAATGACGAACTAGATGATGAAGAAGAAGAGGTCGAGTTAGACGTAGAAGAACTAGAAGACGAAATTGAAGTCGATGACGAAATCGATTTTGATGATGAAGATGATCTAGTTGCACCGGTCTAAAAACTTTTTTTTATAAATAAAACTGCAACAAAAGAAAAGGTTTCATATGAAAAAGTTCCAAGACATTCGCGAAAAACGTGCTAAGATGCCGCCAGGCGAACATGTCTTCGACAAAAAAGTGAATCGTCACACTGTGATGGTACACAAGAATAAAGGCAAGTTTGATGTGTTCATTGATGGTGATAAACTAGACACCTTCAAAACACAAAAAGAAGCGGAGAAAGCGGGTATCGCATTCGCTAAGGAATTCTAATGAAATTAATATCTGAATACACACAAAACGATGTTCAGTGCATCGTAGAGAAAAAAGAAGATGGCGAAAAGAATTACGTCATTGAAGGTGTATTTGCACAAGCAGAACAAAAGAATAGAAACGGTCGTGTCTATCCAAAAGCAGTAATGGAAAAGGCGGTCGGTAAATACGTCAAGGAGCAGGTCGCACAGAAACGTGCAGTGGGTGAATTAAATCATCCTGAAGGGCCTACAGTAAACCTTGACAAGGTTTCACACCTCATCACTGACCTCAAGTTTGAAGGCAATGATGTGGTAGGAAAGGCACAAATATTGGATACTCCGATGGGTAAGATTGTGAAAGGTCTTCTAGAGGGTGGTGTTCAACTAGGCGTGTCAACTCGTGGTATGGGTAGTCTTGAGCAGCGAAACGGTACAATGTATGTACGTGACGATTTCATTCTCAATACAGTCGATATTGTACAAGATCCCTCTGCACCTGGCGCGTTTGTAAACGGCGTCATGGAAGGTGTAGAATGGGTCTGGAACAACGGTATTATTGAGGCTCAAGTCATTGAAGAAATGGAGACTGAAATTAAATCCGCTCCGAAAACGCATCTCTATGAGACGCAGATTCGCGAGTACAAGAATTTCCTCTCGTTGTTAAAATCTAACTTTAAGGAGTAAAACATATGTCTGATGACCAAAATGTTGAGCTTCCAGAAATTGAGGAAGCTAGTGCTCAGAAAATGCCGGTTGGAGATGAAGAGCAGTCTGTCGCTTCAGTAGATAAAGCGGGTGATGCTACATCACAAGCTCCTGCTCGAAGAGGCGATATGAAAGGTAAGGATGAGCCTGCTGGCCGTCCTAAGACTAAGGCAGCAATGATCAATGCAATGTTCACCAAGATGAACGGTATGTCTAAGGCAGAAATGGCTAAGATGTACGATTCATACATGGAAAGTGCAGAAGTAGAAGAAGATGGCGAAGCAGTTGAGTTGCCAGAATTTTCTTACACTGACGAACTAGATGATCTTGTTGAATCCGAAGCTACTTTGTCAGATGAGTTCAAAGCGAAAACCGCAATTATTTTTGAGACTGCAATTAAGTCTAAGCTCTCAGAAGAAGTTGAGCGTTTAGAAGATGAGTATCAAACTCGACTCGAAGAGGAATTGGACGCAACTCGTTCTGACCTCGTAGAGAAGATTGATTCATACCTGAACTATGTAGTTGAAAATTGGATGAAAGAGAACCAACTTGCTGTAGAACAGGGTCTACGCACAGAAATCGCAGAAGGGTTTATGACCAAGTTGCGTGATTTGTTCGAAGAGTCTTACGTAGAGGTTCCTGAGTCCAAGGTCGACTTAGTTGACGAACTTGCTGATCAAGTTGAAGAACTCGAAGAGTCTCTCAACAGCCGTACAGCAGAAGTTCTCGAAATGTCTGAGAAGATCGAGTCATTCCAACGTGAAGCGGTTATCCGCGAAGCGTCACGTGATCTCGCTGACACTCAGGTAGAAAAACTCGCTTCTTTAGTTTCAGGTCTAGACTTTGAAGATCAAGACACATTCGCAGAGAAAGTTAAGACTGTGAAAGAGTCATACTTCAAGTCAGAAGTGCCTGCACAAACAGAAGAAGTATCAGAAGATTGGTCTGCTGACGAAACAACAGAAGTAAGTTCTGTAATGTCACAGTACCTAACTGCAATCCAAAAAACCAATAAGTAAGGAGATTTCTAATGCAATCTTACGATCAATTAGTTGAGAAGTGGTCTCCCATTCTCAACGAAGAAAGCGCAGGTGCTATCAAAGATTCGCACCGTCGTGCTGTAACTGCTGCAGTTCTTGAGAACCAAGAAATTGCATTCCGTGAAGAAGCTCAGATGCGTGGTCTCACTGAGACTGCGGCTAACTCTGCTGGTGCTGGTACTGTTGCATCTGGTGGTGCAGCTGATAACTGGAACCCCGTACTGATCGCACTTGTACGTCGTGCAATGCCTAACCTCATGGCATACGACATCTGTGGTGTTCAGCCAATGTCTGGTCCTACTGGTCTTATCTTCGCAATGAAGTCACGTTTCAAGACTTCAAAAGCTGGTGTTATCGATGAGCAAGAAGCATTGTTCAACGAAGCGCCTGTAAACTACTCAGGTGACTCAACTACTACTGGCAACGGTACAACTGGTCCTTCAGGTTTGGAAGGCGCACGTGGTACTTTGGATCTGGACTCTTCAGGTTCTATCGTTGACTCAGGCGCAGCACTTGCACCTACAACTGGTGACGCATACACTACAACAGAAGCTGAAGCACTTGGTAACACAGGTGAGTCATTCGCAGAGATGGGATTCACCATCGAGAAGGCGACTGTAACTGCTAAGTCACGTGCGTTGAAGGCAGAGTACACTCTCGAACTCGCACAAGACCTGAAGGCAATCCACGGTCTTGACGCGGAGACAGAGTTGGCAAACATTCTGTCTACAGAAGTACTTGCGGAAATCAACCGCGAAGTAGTTCGTACTATTAACTCACAGGCAAAGATCGGTGCACGTCAAGCTAACGTCACTACTAAGGGTATCTTTGATCTTTCTTCAGACGCTGACGGTCGTTGGTCTGTTGAGAAGTTCAAGGGTCTGTTGGTACAGATCGAGCGTGAAGCAAACGTAATCGCGAAAGAAACTCGTCGTGGTAAGGGTAACGTAGTCATCTGTTCTTCAGATGTTGCTACTGCTCTTGTTGCTGCTGGTATGCTTGATTACACTCCATCACTTGCAACTAACTTGGAAGTTGATGACACTGGTAACACATTCGCTGGTGTATTGAACGGTCGTACACGTGTGTACATCGATCCATATGCAACTGGTGACTATGTTACTGTTGGTTATAAGGGTACTAACCCTTACGATGCTGGTGTATTCTACTGCCCATACGTACCTCTACAGATGGTACGTGCGGTCGGAGAAGCCGACTTCCAGCCTCGCATTGGGTTTAAGACTCGATACGGTATGGCGTCAAACCCATTTGTGGGTACTTCACCTGCTGACGGTCTTGCAACTGCTCGTACTAACCAGTACTACCGTGTATTCCGTGTGGACAACATCCTCACATAAGAAAGATAATAAATCGGTACTAATTGGGACTCTTCGGAGTCCCTTTTTTTTTGGCATAAAAAAAGAGGACCGAAGCCCTCTTGATTTTTTGATTAATTGATTATTCTTCATCATCTTCGTCTTGTGTAGACATATCGAAGAAATAATCGTGTTTACGTTGAAACAGTGTTTCTGTGAGTGGATCATACAGTACTGGTTCGTCGAAAGAATGTGCACCACCAACAGCTGGTAAAACTCCATAGATCTTAATACGTGAGTTACCATCACCATTCAATACATTGTTTGCGTCTGCCATGAACGTATTGAACTTCTCAATGTTCTTAGATGCGACAGATTCAAAAGATGTTAATGGGTCAGTACCAGTGAGTGTACTTGTATGCAGAATAATACGAATCTCTGCGTTTTGGTTAGATGATGCTTTACGTAAAGCAGTAGTGAATACCTTCGAGATAGTCGAAGCAGCTGCACAGATGTAGATTATCTTATCTGTGTTAGTCAACTTATACTGAGACATATATGACTTAATGCGGTATTGTGCCTTCGGGTTTGAAGACCATGATGCAACTGGTGTAGAAGGGTTAAACTGGTTGTAAACGGAGTACGCGATGTCGTGTCGCTTACCTTCAGTAAACCTTGAACCAATCTGTTCGACTCGATTGATGAGTTCTTCAATGATATTCGGGTTAACACCTGCCTTGCCATTAGATTCGGTAAAGATCCTCGCCTGTACAGACAATGCATCTTTCACGTCTTCCATTGAGTTTGGGTTAGACGCAGGTTCTTCCTGTAGGGTTTGTCCCATGTAAGAAATAGCATCCTTAATTTCCCACTCAGTTGCGCCTTCTACGGGTACGTAAATGGCAGCAATATAGTTTTCATGGCCGTGCAAAGCGAAGTACTCTTTACGTGTATCGCCAGTCAGCTGAGTATCGGTCGTACCGATACGTAGTTCTGAGCCGGGAAGTTCTGTCAACTTGAAACCCTTATCGATAGAACGCCACACGTTCTTTGGATCTTTGACACGGCCACCTTTGCGGTGGTCCTGAGAAACGGTCGATTTTATGGGTTTCAGTTCGAAGTGCGAGAACTGGATAGCTGGGTGTACCTCATCACCAAAGTGTTTTGGTTCAGATTCAGACCAGAGAGTTTCGTATAAGGCTTTGTATATCTCGACATGTTCTTGAGTGAAGGTAGTTTTCTTCAGATCGATGATATACTTAGATTTCTTTTGACTTTTTGTCTTCAATGTGCCATCAAAGCCGCGTGAAGATTTAAGGTTTACTACTGTTTTGTTTGACATAATATCATTCCTTGTTTTAGACATAGGTTTAATTTAAAAGTAACTGTCCTTTAGAGATCAGTACTTGTATATAGTACTACATTAAAAGTGTGTTGTCGCTCGGTTCAACACAATACAGTCTAGCCGACGGTTGGACTAGCTTCATTAAATCCATAGATCTCTTGTGAGGTCTATGGCGCCATCCGTACCACTTGGTACGTTTTCCCACTTCGTAAGGCGGATCACAAGGGATTATATCGTACTGTGCCGCTGTTACATCGATGATTTCAGAACCGTCCTGAAGCCACCAGTGAGTAATTCCAAAGGAATCTTTACCACTATAGGACTCTAGTATATCACAATTCATAAAGTAATACAAGGCCTGTGTGGAATGATAACAATGACCGAACAAAGGATT
>JGI10211J34971_10004339_pt1 | contig 11262 bp, 10 predicted proteins | sample Etolagsediment_FD_34971 | JGI IMG/M metagenome (IMG submission 34971)
AAAGTTTGATCATATATTACATTTTTTCTTGACAAAAAATCTAAAAAAATGTTATTAAGAAAAAAAATTTTTAAGGAGATATTATGGCTAAAGAAGTACTTGACACTGCTGAGTTTAAGCTTCCTCTAGGATTGCCATTTTCTAAAGGCATTAAAAAAGGTAACCATATCTTTGTATCAGGCTCAGCTTCTTTCAATGAAAGGGGAGAGTTTGTCGGAGAAGACGATATCTATAAGCAGACTCAACAAACGCTAAAAAATATACTTGCTGTGATCAAAAGCGCTGGAGGGAACATCGAAGATGTTGTCAAGATTAATATTTACTTAAAGTCTAAATCAGATTGGGGGATTCTAAATCAGGCTTATAAAGACTTTTTTGGTAATCTGCCCATGCCTGCTCGTACCACTATAGAGACAAATTTAACCCAAGATAATTTTTTAGTAGAGATAGATGCCGAAGCTATTCTTGAATGAGCTGAATTTATTCAAACATTTTAGCAAATGAAGAAAGCTATAGAAAAAGACGAATCAAAGGAAATATTTTTAATTGAGTCCCTTAAAATTTTGGTTGATGGAATTGCAAGAACTTTGGGTTCTCGCTGCGAAGTGCTTCTTCATGACCTCAGAAATCCTAAAAATTTAGAGAAGTCTATTATTAAAATTGAGAATGGTCATGTCACAGGAAGGACAGTTGGGGGCTCAATTACTGACCAAGGCTTGAGGTTTTTGAGAAGCGGAAGAGATGACAATGCCCTACTTAACTATTCATCTGTAACAAAAGACGGGCGGCCCTTAAAGTCGAGCACCTTCATCTTCAGGAATGAGAGAGGAAAACCAATTGCGGCAATATGTATCAACTTTGACTTGTCAGATATAATGGCATTTAATACTGCAATTCAAGATATATTTAAGGTCTCGGAGGAGCAGAAAGGACAAGATAATTTAGTTGAGACGTTTCAAAGCGACATTGTTACTACCCTTGGCGAGATCGCTGATGAAACAATTGGAAGAACCGGGAAAATAGCTCCTTCAATGAACAAAAAAGACAAGATTGAAATTGTAAGACAATTAGAAAACCAAGGATTCTTCTTAATCAAAGGATCTGTTAAACTCATCGCATCGAAGCTGAATCTTTCAAAGTATACAATCTATAACTACCTTGAGCAGGTTCGTACTAATCAGCTAGCTCCCAACGTGTGATGTGTCTGAAAGCTACGTGTCATCAAGATTAGGATGGTCAATGAATTAAGTGAAGCCCGTTATGTTGTCGGAAGGAAAGGGGGTGAGATATATGGTGCTATATTGAATTTGGTGGTCAAAACTTCTATTTTCAAAACTTTTTAGAGAGGAGAACTATTATGAAATGTAAAGGAGTATTAATATTAGTTGGTAATATTTTTATCGTATTAGGGTTGTTAGCATTACTTTTTATAGGAACCCCCCCTAAGTTAGCATATGCAAAAACATATAAACTGATTTTTAGTCAAGATTACGCGGAGCATAGTACATATGGCAAAATAACGAAGATGGTTATAAAGAATATTGAGGATCTAACTAATGGGCGAGTGAAAGTCGAAGCTCATTATGCTGGTTCACTTTTTAAAAGAAATGAGGCTATAGAGGCAGTACAAAATGGTACAATCCAGATGACCATAAGCAGCCCGTCAAACGACCTGCAACCCTATGAAAGGTCTTGGAACATGTTCGAATGTCCCCTTTTGATTCGTAGTAACGAACGCCTGTTAAGATTCTGGAATTCGCCAGCCGGGAAAGAGTTGCAAGCAAGAACAGAGGCTAAAGGCATCACATGCATGGTACCTTACGGAACTTTCGAGGGTACAATATTTAATGCAAGACATTCAATTAAAAGGATAGAAGACTTTAAGGGGCTGAAATTGCGTGTTCCAACGAGTCCGCTCTGTATAGAGTGGATACAAGCTTTAGGAGGCCAAGCTGTATCAATACCCATGGCGGAGGCGCCAAGCGCAATTTCAACAGGTATGGTAGACGGCTTTCTCTACGTTATGTGGGCAGCTGTACCTGTTTGGGATGCCCAGCATACATCACCCTATTGGCTGGATGTGCCTTTTGCCTCTCCATTTGGGATGATAATAGCAAATAGAGATTGGCTAAAAAGTTTACCACCGGATATTAAAGCAGGAATTATTAAGGGAGTTAATAAAACACGTCAGTATCATATAAATATTGCCGATGCAGACCAAGAAAAATATGAGAAGATTTATAGAGAAACACCCGGGACAGTGATTACGGAGTGGGATGAAGCTGAAATGGCAAAAGCACAAGAGATATTCAAGGAAGTATACAAGAAATCCGCCGATAAGTATGATGGCTGGTATATGCTTAATGCGTTTCTTAATATGAAATAGCTCTTTGAGAAGCAGGGAAAAGTAGCCTAGCTGATGCAGTGATAAAGAAAGATGCGTATGCGGAACGTGGCCAGGGCGGCACTAGTTGGATAATTCCTTGCTGGAGGGATTTTAGGAGGAGGAAATTATGCCACTTCTTAGTACTTTAAGCAACTATCTCGAAAGGATAGTGGTAATTGCAAGTAATGTTTCTTTAATTGCAATTATTGTTTTCGTCAATATTGAAGTCGTAACTAGATATATATTCAAATCGACATGGCTTTGGTGTGAGCCTTTTAGTAAATGGCTGTTACCATGGATAGTATTTGTAAGCCTTGGATTCGTCTTCAAAAAAAAGAAGCATATCAGTGTCACCTTCCTGGTGCGTAAAATTATAGAGCGATGGCCAAATGGATTTGAACTTTATGTATGTCTAGGGACATTAATTTTTTCTCTCTTTTTAATTTGGGGAGGCATAGTTTCCGTTATGCATCTCCAGGGCTCGGGTATCCTTGCTGTTGAGTATCCTTTTCCTCGTTGGATAGTTTATCTCTCAGTGCCAATTGGGGCCGCCTTGTTGATTTTCCATGTCATCGAAAGGATTGTTAAGATAATGTACACGGAGCGTCAGCATAATAAGACAGTTGCATACAAGGGGAAAGGAGAATAGGGGCCATGGATATTAGTTACCTTATTGGATTAGCAGGTATAGTGTTGTTATTTCTCTTTCTCTTTGCTGGAATGCCGATATTCGTTGCTTTTGGCCTAGGAGGCATAATAATTGTCTTATGGTCCGCTGGTTTCCCAATGGTCAATTTAGGCAACACTTTCTTCAATAGTATAAGCAGTTTCAGCCTCGTTGCCATCCCATTATTTATTCTGGCTGGTGAGCTTCTACTGCGTATGGGAGCATCGCAACACCTAATTAATCTTCTTAAGTCTTTCTTTGGGCATTTACCCGGGAGCCTAGCTGTATCTAGTGTGGCCGCTTGTGCATTTTTTGGGGCGCTAACAGGGTCTAGCGCTGCAACTCTAACAGCCATAGGCGTCATAATGATCCCTGCAATGCTGGCAGAAGGGTATCCTGAAAGTCTTGCTGCAGGCACAATTGCTTGTAGCGCTCCGTTAGGAAATCTTATACCGCCTAGCATAATCTTAATTGTATATGGTTCCGTTATGCAAATGTCAGTCAGCCAACTCTTTGCTGCAAGTTTTTTCCCTGGAATTGTTGCAACGATCTGTCTGATGGGTGCTGCAGTAATAATATTTAAAAAGCAAAAACTTCCGACATTGCCCAAAGCTAGCTGGCGAGAACGAGGTTCAAGTTTTATAAAGGCCATACCGGCACTATTGATGCCAATTATTATATTAGGGGGCATCTATGGTGGGATCTTTACTCCCACTGAGGCTGCTGCTGTTGCATGCCTGTATGTGATTATAATAAGCTTTACTATTTATCATACACCCGATTCTTTAAGTTCGTTGTGGAAAGCCTTGAGTGAAAGTGTAGTAATGTCATGTGTGATAGGCGCAATGATAATTGGGGCTCTTATTTCTGGGAAAATGTTTGGCTACTTGGGCATACCACAGGCTTTTACTCATTTAATTATTGCTATGAAACTCAGTCCAATTGGTTTCTTGCTTTTTGGATTGATGATCATCATTATGTTAGGCTGCTTTATGGACAATTTCCCAATCCTGTTTATTGTTATACCTATCTTAGTTCATGCAGGGAAAGAGCTAAATATCGATCCACTTTATATGGCTATGGTATGGTTCGTAGGTCTAGAGTTTGGACAAATAACCCCCCCAGTGGGTATGAGCCTTTACGTTGCTTCTGCCATAAGCAAAATTCGGCTTGAAACTGTTATGAGAGGAGCTGTTCCCTTTATTCTAGCATTGCTTGTCGCGGCAGCATTCCGTATTTTCATCCCACAACTTTCTCTTTGGTTACCGCAAGCGCTAAGATAAGTGGTTCCTCATAAGAATTTGTGGGTTAATATTAACCTTATAAAGGCTTAACTAATTGAAATAAAGAATATTTTTTGGATTTCAGCGGTAGTTGTATTTCCTTCATAAATATACCTTTCGCTCTAGCTCGGTTTTAAGCAGAGACGGGAAGCACACAAGGTCTCAACTAAAGCAGAAAGTACGCTGGCCGAAGAGAAATAATAGGTTTTTCACCGTAATTTAAATCGGTTATCCAATTAAGATTTTGATTAAAGTATCACCTAATCCTTTTGACTTCTTAGCATAGCACCCTATGGGATATACTTTATCTTTGAATTGGTCTTACTGTTACCCACAAATTCTTATGAGGAGCCAGATAAATAAGGAGGGCCTAAATGAAAATCACAGACCTAAAAGTACAATTGATCAGAAGGGATCTGAGCGAGATGCCTGAAGTTGAAATGAGCCATGGTGGTATATCGTTTGTTAAACAAATGATGGAGGTGCCTATAATTAGAATATTTACCGATGAGGGAGTTGAAGGTACCTCCTGCGGTAGAGGAGGCTTACCGTTAGCTCAATATGTGGCTTCTTTGAAGCAACTTCTGCTAGGTGAAGACCCTTTGTATGTAGAGAGGATATGGCAAAAGATTTGGAGCATGAATAGGATCTTGCACCAGCCCCAGCCAGCGTTAGGTCCTGTAGATGTAGCGCTTTGGGATATTGTCGGTAAAGTCGCTGATCTTCCTATATATCAACTATTAGGGGCATACCGTGATAAGGTAAGAGCCTATGCTTCTTCAACCCAGTATCCTGATATAGAAAGCTATGTAAAAGAAGCGCTGGAATGTAGAGCAAAAGGATTTTCCGCTTACAAGCTTCATGTTTCTGGTATTCCCAATGAGGATCTGGCTGTTTGTCGAGGTGTGAGGGAAGCAGTTGGTGACGAGATGATTTTAATGCACGATCCCGTAGGTCTATATGATCGTAGACAGGCTTTGATGGTTGGCAGGGAATTGGAGAAGCTAAATTTCTACTGGTTAGAAGAGCCAATTCAAGATACCGATATAGAAGGACTTTTAGGACTTTGTAATGCTCTTGATATACCAATTGCCTCACTCGAGGTTCTACCTGGTAACTTATATACAAGAGCGCAATACATCGCCAAAGGGGCTGTAGATATAGTTCGCAGTGATACTTGTTACAATGGAGGTATCACCCCGCTTAAGAAGATAGCTTCTTTATGCGAAGCCTTTGGCATAAACTGTGAAATTCACTGCTGCCCTAATCCATGGATGAATGCTGCTAATCTTCACGTTATGTGCTCTATTAAAAATTGTGATTTTTATGAGTGGATGGTGCCAGAAGGTATATGGGATTTTGGTGTAAAAGAAGCAATTAAATTTGACGACGAAGGTTTTGTCCACGTTCCAAAAAAGCCTGGCCTTGGATTGGAGATCAATTGGGAATATATTGACAGTCATACAATACAGACTTTATAGAAAGGATAAGGAGGAAGCGATGCAAATTAAACCTCATCTTAGGGAGATAGAAAGAAAAACATTTATGCCTAGTGATGTTCTAGCTATTCTTTATGGAAAAGAAGGCTTTTCTGGTTTAAATTGCAGAGGTGGGGTGCGTTATCTCGGGTTTCCCAGTAGAGTCTCAAAAATTATTGACAAATATGACTGGTCAACAGGTATGTGGCAAATTGGTGACATAACGTACGATAGCCTTAGAAAGGAGGTTTGTCGGTTTTGGTCCGATTATGTTGACCTAACACCGGAGCATATAAAAATAGGATATGGCTCGATGCAAATTCTGGAACGTATAAATAAGATGTTCTTGGAACGTGGAACCAGAGTATTAGGATATTCACCACAATTCACAGAATATGTAACTGAGGTAATATTGAGTGGGGCTTATTATAAAGGAGTGCCATTAAATCCGGAACAAAACTTTAGGTTTGATGTCAACAAGTTTCTCAGTGAAATAAGCTCAGATTATTGTCTAATTTACATTGACAATCCTAATAATCCAACTGGCCAATTAATTGATCTAATTGAGATAGAAGAGATTATTAAAAATGCTAGAAAAAAGGATGTAACTGTTCTCGTAGATGAAGCATATGCAGATTATGCAGGAAAGGAAGATTCTGCAATTAATTTAATAGATAGATATAAAAATTTAATAGTAACTCGTACCTTCACAAAAGGCTACCAGTTTGCTGGTATAAGAGTAGGATATGGAGTCTTCCCTTCTGAATTAAGTGATTATTATGACAAGATTGACATCCCCTTTTCTGTACCTGCGATAGGTTCTTGCTTGGCTAGGGAGGCCCTTTTAGATAAGAAATTTATAGCAGGGTTAAGAAACCGAGTTAAAAGAATCAAAGAAAAATTATTAAGGGAATTGCGAGAAAAAAATTATTTTATTAGTAATACCCTTGAAACTTGCCCAATTTTTACTTTAGGTCAAAAAGATGAGAGTTGTGACCTAAAAAGTTATTTGCTTGACAAGGGGATATTGACCCTTTCAGGGAGTGATTATATAAATCTAGGGAAAAATTATGTCCGAGTCACTATTCCTTCACGTGCTGAGGATTTTCTTGATCGTCTAGCAGCATAATGCATTAGATATATAGGTGTACTATAGCCCCTAAAAGGGGACGTTGGCTCTAAAACGACTTATTAGCACATGATACAGAATATAGTTAGATTAAAACCATGGCAAAAAAAATTTTAAAAAAACAATAGCATAGTATCATGCTAAGTTTAAAGACAGAAAGTGAATAAGAGTATTTTGGTAAAGAGCATGCTAAGATGATTTCGTGAAACTTAAGTTGTTTTAGAACCATGCCTCACTTCATAGCTGCCGGTCGTAATAGCAGGGTTAGACATTACAGGCCAATTGCACCGCTGTCGTCGAACCCCCAATCCCTTATTCTGATGTAGCATGTACACGGTGAAGGAGACGAAAAAAAATGCCGTTAGAATGGCCGATACCCAGAAAAACCAGCTGGACAATCCCACAGTGAAACCAAGGATTAGGATCGTTGCCGTAACTAAACCATTGTCGAGTATGCCGAATTTGATGATTGCGACGTTCCGCACGGGGTCCTTCCAGGCGTACCAGTACGCCAACGCTACAGCTGTAACGACAGCGCCAAAAAGACGTACAAACGTCGGGTCACTCGGGAATGGGATCCCAAGCAAGTCGAATAGCGCCGGGGGACCTACAAGAGCTGGCAATCCCCATACTACGAGCGTAACAATCCATTTTAGGAACAGAATGCCACGCAAAAAATTGGTTCGGTTGTTGTTGGCCTTTACCATGTGTCCTTTCCTATTTCTGTTTTTGTGCAAGGTTCGTTATGACATGATGTATAACGATGGAGACCACCTGCCTCTATGAAGCTGAAAGTCCTGAGATTGTCGAAGGGCGCCCTTTTCCTCTTAAATCCTTAATTACTTAAACCCAACCATATTCACTGAAATTCACATTAAAGAAGTTTTGTCAAAAAACCTGATAATCATATAAAGGGCTCATGCTCCAACACAGTGCAGTAAATACTCGTCAAGCGTGACATTTTCCTTCGGAACGCTAAAGCGAAGTGTCACTCCTGACGAGTTAGAAAAGACACCTCCCTATCCATAGCAAAAAATGCTATGGAACCAGTACGCATAAGCGTAACAACTTTAATCAAAAGAATTCCTCGATGCTCTGCATCGGGGTTAATAAGATAAAAATTCATTTTGATACCTCGCAGCTCTGCTGCGGGGTAGTTCATTTGGATTTAGGAGGTGCCCACATGAAAGCATACGCGGGAATAGATTTACATTCAAGCAATAATTTCACGGCGGTAATCGATGATCAGGATCAAAGGCTCTACGGCAGGAGATTACCCAACACAATGGATGCAGTGGTATCGGCACTGCAGCCTTTTAGGGAACACGTGAAAGGGGTAGTGGTGGAATCCACCTTCAATTGGTACTGGCTGGTCGATGGGCTTCAAGCACATAGATACAAACTACATCTGGCCAATCCTTCTGCTATCAAACAATATGAAGGACTCAAACACACCGATGATAAGTGGGATTCATTCTGGCTGGCACATATGCTGCGTTTGGATATCCTGCCAGAGGGCTACATCTATCCCAAAGAAGAACGGCCTGTGAGGGATCTCTTACGCAGAAGACTTCTCTTTGTAAGACATAGAACCGCACAAATTCTATCCCTTCAAAGCTCTATCACAAGAAACCTTGGCTATAAGATGTCGGCCAGAGATATTAAGAAGCTTGACAAATCCGATGCTGATAAGCTCTTTGAAGATCCCTTTCTTATCCTAGCTGCCGGAAACACCATATCAACAATACGGTTTTTAACAACAAGGATTGCAGAGATTGAAAAGGCAGTAAAGGCCCATATCNAGCTTACGCCTCAATTTAGATATCTTCTGACTACACCTGGGATAGGAGAGATTCTCGGGCTGACTATCATGCTGGAGGTCGGAGATATCAGTCGTTTTCCCAAAGTGGGCAATTACTCATCGTATTGTCGTTGTGTAAAGGCTGAAAGACTCTCTAATAGTAAAAAGAAAGGTGAAGGCAATCGAAAGAACGGAAATAAATATCTTGCCTGGGCATATGTAGAGGCGGCACATTTTGCCATACGACATTATCCTGAAATACAGAGTTTCTATCAGAGGAAAAAGGCCACAACAAATGGAATAGTAGCAATCAAGGCATTGAGCAATAAACTGGCCAGGGCAACATATTACATCATAAGAGATCAGGTGCCTTATGATCCAAAAAGACTTTTTAGGTAATGAGCTTGGGTGCAGCAGTGAACCAGGAAAGGGGTTGGTATGAAATCCACAAGATTTGATTGGAATCTGCTGCACCCATACATAATCAAATGGCAGTCGTTTTTTCATCCTGGCTCGCCTATGCCGTGAGTCATAAAGGGGTTGGTTAATAACCATACGATTTGTGATACATCCAATTGAACACGGCATGGCACCGACGATTTTCTGGGTCCGAGCAACGGACAGGGGCTGTGTGTGAAGTAATACTTCACGCATAACAATAGTCTTGATCCCGATGGGTGACTGGTGTGGGTCAGTTTTTGACCAGAACCGATGAGACAGAAGTAACGGGTGCGAAAAAGGAGGCTAAAACGAGGCCGTGCTGATGGTGATGTCTACGTCAAGCAAAAAGGGGGACTTTTTTGCAAAGGAGGGGTGTTTTTTCTCTTGACTCGCCCTTTAACAGGCTGTTGCCCAAATACCCAAATAATACTTGAGAACACAATATATTTGAATTATAATCATGGTAAACACAATATATATGGAGTTCTGCCATGATGGGTTATCAATCTAACTTTCAACCGAAGTTATTTTACTACAATGTAAATCTTGATCAAAGGGTCCCCCAAAATCATAGCTTACGTAAGATTAACGAGAAGATAGATTTTGACTTTATCTATAAAGAAGTGAGAGATACCTATGGTATAAACGGCAATGTCTCTATTGCTCCTCCGGTTATCCTCAAGATGATGCTCATTTTAATTCTCTACAATGTTCGATCTGAGCGAGAACTTATGAACACAATCCCCTTCCGCTTAGATTGGCTATGGTTCTTAGGCTACGATCTTGATGATGAGATTCCAAACCACAGTGTACTAAGCAAGGCCAGGACCCGATGGGGAGTTGCGGTCTTTAAGAGATTCTTTGAACGTATCGTCTGGCAATGCATAGAGGCCGGTTTGGTTGATGGCAGCAAACTCTTTACTGACTCCAGCCTCATTGATGCAGATGCCTCTAATAATTCTGTGGTAGATACATACAGTTTAAAAAGACACTTAAATAAGAGTTACAGACGCCTTGAGGAGCGTTTAGATGATTTAAAGGTTCAAAAGTCTACCCCAGCCAACAGCCGATATATTTCTACCACTGATCCTGATGCCTCTGTTACCCGGCACAGCGGTGGCAAATCAAAGCTGCGTTATAAAACGCATCGGGCTGTAGATGCTAAATGTGAAGTGATAACTGCTACTCACATTACTACGGGTTCTGTGGATGATGGAGATGTTTTGAGAGAGATGATTGAAATCCATGAGCAAAATACCCGCAAGAGCGTTGATACCGTGGTAGCAGACAGCAAATACGGCACAATTGACAACTTTCTTCTCTGTCATAAGTTAGGGGTAAAAGCCCATATTCCTTCCTTTGAAAAAACACACAGGGGTTCAGGAAGACAAAAAGGTATCTTCCCCAAAGAGGCCTTTTCCTATAACCCAGACACTGACACCTTTACCTGTCCCGCAGGGCAAATACTTAAAAGACGAAACTATCACAAAAAGAGAAAACATTATGAATACAAGGCTCCCTCTAAAATATGTGTCCTATGTGAACTCAGGGAACGATGTACCCGCTCTAAGTATGGCCGAAGCCTAAAGAGACACATACAGCAGGATGAGTTAGGCAGGATGCTCGCATATGCCAGAAACCGAGAAGCCAAAAGAGATATAAAAACCAGACAACACTTATCGGAGAGATCCTTTGCTCAATCCAAACGATATGGATACAAGAGGGCACGATGGAGAAGATTATGGAGAATGGAGATACAGGACTTCCTCATTGCCGCTCTGCAAAATATCACTGTACTAATAAGGCACTCAGAGGAGAAAATATCAAAGAGCAATGCCCAGATAGGGCAGATCATAAGAACTCAGAGAGTCAAATGGGAAGATTTTTCCTTTGGCTCATTACTTATGCGACTTTTTAATCAATTCACCATGGCTTTGGGCCTGGTATAAATAATTTTTTTGATGAGGATATTGTTTAAAAACTGGCTTTGGGCAACAGCCTGTTAATGGGTGACCCCTTTAGACCCCTTTACCTTTACAGCAAAACAATTATGTCAATAGGTTGCTCTAGAACCTAT
>JGI10211J34971_10004340_pt1 | contig 11260 bp, 10 predicted proteins | sample Etolagsediment_FD_34971 | JGI IMG/M metagenome (IMG submission 34971)
TGACGCTGAGAACGGGAAAAAGTGGGCAGTACCGTTACTACACATGCGCGACAGCAGCGCGTGCAGGCAAGACGGCCTGTAAGGGGCGATCCGCACCCATGCAAAAGATTGATGACCTTGTCCTTGGGGAACTTCAGCGCAATGTGTTTGCGCCAGAACGCCTAAAGGAGATTGTGGGAAAATTGGTTGATCGCTCAAAAGCAGGTAAACAAGCAGCCCATCACCAGCATCTCAAGTTGCGCAAAGAGGCAAGTGACGCGGCTAATGCACTTGACCGCCTGTATCAGGCGATTGAGGCTGGGATTGCCGATCTGGACGATCCGCAGTTTCGCAAGCGCGTGGAGTCTCTCAAACTGCGACGAGATGAAACGGCGGTAGAGGTAAAGGCGTTGGAAAAGCGTTTCAATGCGGGTGGCGTGGATATTAGCCCTGACAAGCTGCAAGCTTTCTCAAATGCCGTGAAAGAACGCCTCCATAAAGGTGACCCAGCGTTTCGCCGTGCCTATCTACGTTTGTTTGTGGATCAGGTCGAGCTCAGAGATGAAGAAATTCGTATTCAAGGCCCCAAGGGAGCATTGATGCAAGCCCTTGGAACCGAAGGGGATTTAACTGCGGCTATGGTGCCCAGTTCTGTACGGGAATGGTGCGCCCGGCGAGATTCGAACTCACGACCCCCAGATTAGGAATCTGGTGCTCTATCCTGCTGAGCTACGGGCGCTTCGGTGTAGGGCGGAAATCCGCGTGTACGGGTGGCTTATAGCATATTTTGCGCGCGGGAAAAGACCATCCGGGCGGCATGGGCGATTTTTTGCTGTGCTGTAAAGGGCTAAAAGCTTTGTTTGATTTCGACGAATATGCGGTCGTTATCGCCGAGTCCCTTAAACGGGGCGCGGGTGCCGTCGTGATAGAGCGTTACGCCGCCGGTGATGCTGAGCGCGTCCTGGATATCGTATTCGACGGAGGCCCGCGAAAATCCGCCGCCTTTGGTGAGTGGCGAGATGCGGGTGGTGAGGGCCGTCACGTGGACGCGGTCGTGCATGTAGTCGCCGGAAAAGCGCAGCGCGTATTCTTGGGAATTTTCTTTTAAGCCTTCACCGATCAACGCCGGGCTCCAGTCAAACAGGTGGCGGTTGACGACCTCAAAGCTCATGGAGGCATCGGGCAAGCCCGTAAAGTCCACACCCGCCAAGGTATCGGCGCGGGTGAAGTCCTGGCCCGGAACGCCCAGGGTTTGCAGGCCGGAAAAGCTGGCGGCTTCGCCACGCACCAACCAGTTTCCCAACGCAACGTCCCCCGAGATACCCACCATATTCACGCGTTCATGGCGGATGCGGGTGGTTCCGTTCACCGTTTCTTTGTGGCCGCTGTCGTCATAGAGGTTGGCGGCGTGCAAGGATAAATCCCAGCCCGAAAAGGTGCCCTTGAGGCGGGCGGCGAACTCAGCATTGTCGAGCCCATCGGAAGGCACATCATTTTGTGGTGCGGCCCCATTGGCGGTGTCGTAAGGGCTGTAAGACGGCGCGGTTTTGTTAAAGCGGATGTGGGGGATGACCAAGGCGCTGGCGCTCCACGGTCCAGCGGTGTAATCGCCGCGCACCATTGCCAACGGCAGACGCACGTCTTCGATATCGACCATACCCAGTTCGCGTCGATCCAAAGGATTGATGACGTCCACCACACGCAGGTTTTCAGACGTGCCCCAGACGATGGTTTGACGCCCGGCGGTGATCTCAAATCCATTTCCCAATTGGGCGCTGGCGTAAAGTTCTCCCAAATTGAGATCGCGCTCAAAGGAATTGAGAACCGTCGTATTGTAATCCCCCCGACCGCGCACGGTGTACATCAAATCGTGGGCGACGGACGCTTCGCCCAGTACCCGCACGGGAAGCGGAAATTGGTCGGGCAGGTTGCCTTTGAGTTTAAGGTTGGCTTTGGGTCGCGCGCGGCTCAGTCCGCGTTTGTCGGAGCTGCCCGCCGTTGGAGCGTTTTGGGTGTAATCATAGGCCGCCGAAAAGGACACGCTGCCCGACACGGACCACGGCGATGGCGCCGCGTGCTCCGTCGGTGCCACTGTCGAAGACGGTGCGTCGAAACCGTCCAAAGGGTCGTCCGTCGATACGGCTTTGGGCGTTTTGTCAAAACCTTCCAGCGCATCGTCAAGCGCATCTTGAGCCTTGACGGTTGAAGGCATCGCAAGCGCCATGCACAGCATCACAAGAAGAGGGGGAAATGGTTTTTGCAAAACTTACAGACCTTTTTCGAGGCGGCGTAAATTGAACATGGCGTCGTCCAATTCCTGATTGTAAAGAACGTTGTAAAAGGTCAATTCGGTTTTGTGTTCGGTGAGTTTACTTTTTTTGGTGGTCATGGTCATGGCGGTGGTGGTCCACACCCCATCAATCAATTCCAGTCCGGTCACGTCCAGGTATTTGAGNTTGTCGCCGATGTCGGTCCAATGNACGGCACGTACGACAACAAAATTATCTTGGCGNACAAACACGACAGATTTTTTGTAACCGCTTTGGTCGATCTCCTCTTGGGTTTTGGGCAGGGCTTCGATCACCCAGGTCTTTGAGCCGCGCACCTCGTCTTCTTTGAGAATCTTATACTCATAGGCGTCTAAATTTTTGCGCGTCATGTCGGAATAGTTAAAGTCCGACCCCATGAAGCTGCCGGATTTATCGGTGCTGGCGATGCGTTTGGTTTTTTTCAGGGCGGGCAAGAACAGCCATTGATCGTCGTCTTTTTCATAGGCATCGAAATCATAGGTCAGGAAGCCGGTATCCTTGACGTCGGCGGGTTCCAAAAAAAACATGATGGTGCGGCGGTCCTCTTCGCCCTTGTCGGTGATCAGGTCTTTGGCGAAGGTTTTGATTTTGCGTGTGCGGGTGTCCCCGTTTTTATCGATCAACACCATTTGCATTTCAGAAATGCGATTGTCACCGTCGTCGCGGTCATCCACCTTTTGCATGATTTCGCGCGCCGTGAGGTCGGCGGCCCCTGAATCAAACGCATAAAAGCTAAACACCAAGGCACTGAAAAGAATTGTCGCGGTTTTCATCAAACGGTCTCCGTTCCTAAAAATCTTTGTCATCGGGAATCATGTGGGCTTTGTCCAAAACCTTCATCAAGGCGGGGGCCAGGAAGATGTCCGCCAGCAGCGCCAAGATGATGGTCGTGCCGGTCAGCCAGCCGAAGTTGATGAGGTTTTGTAAAGTGGACAGCAAGTAGATGAAAAAGCCCGTCGACAATACGATCGACGTCACCAACATGGCACGTCCGGCCCCCAACAAGGTTTCGCGTACAGCGGTTTCCACGCTGCCGGTGTCGTGGTGGATACGTCGATAATTGTGCATGAAGTGAATGGTGTCATCGACCGCCAGACCGATGGCGATGGAGCCGATCAGCATGGTGAACAAATCCAGCGGCACGCCCACCCAACCCATCACACCCAAGGTGATGACGATGGGGGCCAAGTTGGGGATCATGCTCACCAAACCAAGGCGGAGGCTGCCGAGAAAAATAATCATCATCAACGTGATCACGCCGCCCGCGATGATGTAACTTTGACCCATGGAATAGATGGTCGCCTGCATGGTGCGGCCCAACAAAGCGTTCATGCCGGTGACGGTGATGTCCACGTCATCGCCCAACACAGCGCGAAATTTTGCGGTGACGATATCATCGATGTCTTGCAGATAAACGGAATCGGCCCACGGCATTTTGGCGGTGAAGCGGGCCTTTTGAAATTGGCTATCGACGAAATCTTCCATATCGTCAGATCCGGAATTTTCAAACAGGAACAGTTCTTGTGCGATCAGGTCGCGATCATCGGGAACACTGTAAAAAGCTTCCTCATTGGCGTGCAAGGCGCGGTTTGATTCTTTTAAAATGTCGGCCAACGACAGGGTCTTGCCAACCGAAATAAAGTCGGTTTTGAGCGCTTCGATGTCACCGCTGAGTTTGTCCAATCCGGCCATGATGGTTGGATCGTACAGGCCGTTGACCTGCTTGGTATCGACGATCACTTCAAGGGAGCTGGCGCCTTTCAAGCGCTCGTCAATCAAGTCAAGGGCCAAGCGCGAGGGTTCAGACTTCGGCAGCCACTTAAAGGGCTGGTGGGAAAAGTGCAGTTGCGTAATGCCCGCGATCGAAATCAGCAAAAGCACGCCGCTGACGATGATGACGGGCCACGCCCGCGCGGTGGAAAAATCGGCAATGGTTTGCAGCAGCGCATCCATGCGGTCATGGCGTTTGTGCGCCCGTGTGCTGGATTTGGCCTTAAGCGGCAAGAGGCTGAGGGCGGCTGGCAAAAGCGTCAGATTCAAAAGCAGCGACAGCAAAATACCCAAAGAGGCGATGACACCCAAATCGGCGATGGGGGCAACTTCCGCGCCGGCAAATGAGGCCAAACCTGCGGCGGTCGTGAGCGATGTCATGACGATGGGCAAACCCGAATGACCCAGCGCGTAAACCACACTTTCATGTTTGGCGTTACCGTGTTGCACATGGCGAAAAAAGATCGCCAGCAAATGCACCGACGCGCCCACGCCCACCGCCAACAAAAAGGACGGGAGGATTTGCATCGGCAAAGTGAAGGCTCGTCCGCTCAGCGGTAACATCCCCAACGTGCCGACCACCGACAAGATGACCACGATCAACGGCAGGACGACACCTGACACGCGCCGGAACATCACCATCAACACGGCGGCGATGATCAACAACCCCATCAGGGTAAAGCGCTTCATGTTGGTCTGCATGGATTTCTTCAAGGCATCCGCCACCACGGGAGAGCCGGAAACGTAAACCTTGAAGTTCGGCGCGTCATAGCTGTAAGCGATCTGTTCGACTTTGGACACCAGTTCGGAGTTTTCAGCGTCCGACAAAAAGGCGCGTTTTGTTTTGGCCGCGGATGTCGGCGCGTCTGCATCATCGAAACCTTCCAACGCATCTTCCTTGATGCCTGCGTTGGTGTAGGCATCGGTGCGAATGATGATGGAGGTGATGTGATGGTCTTCGGACAGCAGTGTGTTTTTAAACAAGGGGTTGTTGTATGCCCGTTGGCGCTTGGCTTCAAAGGCCGCCGGGTCTTGGGGCCAGTCTTCGAACAAGTCTTCGACGATCAGATCTTCGCCGCGCCCATAGGTGTTGCGGGCGTTCACAAGACTGGTGATGTCGTCTAAGTGAGGGGTGTTGTTTTGCAGTTCGGCATGCAGCTTTTTCAGTTTGCTCATAAAATCGGGCGTGAACACGTCCTCGGTTTCGATGGCGACGATCACCAATTCGTCACGACCGAACTGATCGCGAAAGGCGTTGTAGGTGAGCAGGGCCGGGTCGGTTTTGTGCAAAAAACTATCCGTCGCCGTATCCATGACGATTTTCGGAATGTTGGAGCCCAGCCCCCCCACCAGGACCAGTGCCAGGACCAGCACGATCCACGCACGTCGTGTGATGAAGTGGCCGTAGGCGGCAAACCCTTTTTCTATGCGCATGCGGATCGTCTGGACCATGGGAATGTCTTTCGTGTTGAGCGTTAAGATGTTCGTATGCCGCCCAGCAGCATCTCGGCGATGGCATGGGCGACTTGGGAAATGGGCATTTCGGTGTTCAGCGATGACCCCTTAGAGGCCATCAGGGCAACGCGGCGACGGATGGGGCCGTTGGTGGCATACAGCGAGCACGCCCCCACCAAAATGATATGAACCATAAACGGATTGACGGGCTTAAAACGACCTTTGGCAACGCCATCAGCCAAGGTCTGTTCCAACACCGCGACCAGACGGCTCATGAAAGGCAGGATGCTGTCGGGTAAATTGCGCCCACCGTTGGCGATTTCGCGCAACATGATGGCGCTAAAGTGTTCTGGATGTTCATCATCGACCAGCACCGCGGCAAAGGCACGGACTCGATCTTCGGCGTCATCAAAGGTCTTGAGCATGTGTTCTATGTTCGCGACTTTGGTGGCAAAGATGCGTTTTAAGATCGCTTCATAGAGCGCGTCCTTGTCACCGATGCGATAATACAAGGTCGCCTTGTTGACGTTCGCGGCCTTGGCGATTTCGTCAACGCGTGCTCCCGCATAGCCCATTTCGGCGAATACGGCGGCGGCGACGTCCAAGATGTCGTCGGTGGACGGCATGGTGCGGGAAGGTTTTGCGGGCATATTTCAACCATCTGGTTTAACTAAACGGTTGAAATATGCTCGCGCATAGAAAAACAGTCAAGCGCAATTTATGCGCAAGGGGTTTTCTGGCGATAAAAGCTGACTTAAAGGATCAATTGAACAAATCGACGGGGATGGAATAATACAGCAAAGCCGATTCCGTGCCCGGATTGGTTTTCCCCAACGAGGCATTGGAATAATGCGATACGGATATGCCAAGGCGCGAACGATCATCAAAGCGGTACGCCGCTTCCAACTGGGAGCGGAATTCCAAGGGGTAGTCCAGGTCCAGTTTTGTGTTGCCGCCGTTGTAATAATGCGGAGCGAAACTGGGGGTGATGACGATGCGCTTACCCAGATAAATATCCATCAAGATGCCTGCGCCAATAAATGTCTGGGTGGTGTCGTTCTTGGACACCGCCACAGCGGCAAACGGTTTGAACAAGCCGAGCAGTTTTTTGTCATGGCGGTATTCCATGCGCACTTCGATGCCGTCGTCCTTTTTCCGGTTCCAGTCATAGGCGCCTGCACCAAAGGACAAAAAGGCGGGATCGTCGGCGGCGTGGGCCGGGGCGGTGATGGCGGAAATGGCGAAAAAGGACGCACCCAGGGTGACGCTTAGCGTCAGCAGTGTGGCGACGGATTTTCTTACGGCGTACATGAGTTTGTCCCTTCCCGAGTTCGTGGCCGCATTTAACGGGAAATAAGCGCAAAAATCAATGCGTTTGAATCGATGGACCTTACGCTAAAGTTGCGGCCATGGCGTCCGCGGCTTGAACAAGGGCGCGGGCGATACCGGGTTCCATGCCGGAATGCCCGGCGTCCGGGACCACGGTAAGTTCTGAATTGGGCAACGTCAGATGCAGGGCATGGGCGGTTTTGATGGGGCAAACCACGTCATAGCGTCCCTGAACGATGATGGTGGGCAGGTGGGCGATGGCGTTGACCTGTGCCAACAGTTCGCCTTCGCGCAAGAACATGTGGTGCTTAAAATAATGCGCCTCAATGCGCGCCAAGGTCAGGGCGTAATGATCAAACGCAGGGCTGCTTTGAAACACGCCACCGGAGCGCGCTTGCGGCAGCAACGTTGAGCACAGACTTTCATAACGCGCCCACGCCCGGGCGGCGGGCAAATGGATGTTGGGCTCAGGGTTGAACAGGCGCTCGCAATAGGTTTCGAATAAGTCCGCCCCTATGCGGCCCCCCACTTGCTCTGAAAAGGCCGCAAAATGTTCGGGAAAAAAGGTTCCCATGCCGCTCAAAAACCAATCCACTTCGCTCTGGGTGCCGAGAAAAATGCCCCGCAAAATAAACCCTAAGCACTGTTGCGGGTAGCGGGTGCCATAGGCCAGCGCCAAGGTCGCCCCCCATGATCCACCGGCCACCAGCCATTGATCTATGTTTAAGTGCCCGCGCAGTTTTTCCATATCGGCGACCAAGTGATCGGTGGTGTTATGGGTAATGCTGGCATATGGAATTGAGCGTCCTGCGCCGCGCTGATCAAACAGAACGATGCAATATTTGTCGGGATTAAAGTATTGGCGTTGGGTCGCCACGCTGCCGGCACCCGGCCCACCGTGAACAAACAATACCGGTATCCCTAAGGTGTTCCCGGACACCTCATAATATACGCTGTGGCCGTCACCCACATCGAGCATGGCCGTCGTGTGCGGTTGGATGGGCGGGTAAAGACCAAAATTGGGAGCGCTGTCCATGGGCGAAGTATCCAGTGCAGGGGCGTTGTTGTCGGCGATGGGGGCGTTTAGTATACGAATTATTCGCTTCTGGGAACATATGAGCACACAGCTTATGTGAGATGAAGGACTGTTTATGGTTCCTGTGTTGAGATTGATCGTCCTCTTCGCCGTCCTGTGGTCGGCAACCGCCTGGGCATTGGGACCCGAAACGCTGCAAGATGGTGGGCTGGCGCGGGTCGTCAGCGTTGTGGACGGTGACACGGTGGTCTTAACAGACGGTCGACACGTGCGCTTGGTAGGAATTCAAGCCCCCAAATTGGCTTTGGGTCGCACCAATTTTGAAGACTGGCCACTGGCCGATGAGGCCAAGCGTGCCGTCGAAGAATGGGTATTGGATCAAGATGTCCACCTTTACTTGACGCCAGCCCCTCAAGACCGTCATGGCCGGGTGCTGGCCCATGTGACGCGCCAAGCGGATGGGGAGACGGATAAAGTCTGGCTGCAAGGCGAACTGCTCAAACGCGGCCTGGCACGGGTGTACACCTTTCCCGACAACCGGGTCCTGGCCGCTGAATTGCTGGCCTTTGAAGACCAAGCCAGGAGCGCTCAATTGGGCATGTGGGCGCTGGTCCATTATATGGTGCGCACGCCCTACGCGTTGGCGGCGGACGTGGGCACGTTTCAAATCGTCGAAGGCCGGGTCCTGGATACGGCCGAGGTGAAAAAAACCATTTACGTCAACTTTGGCAAAAACTGGCGCAGCGATTTTACCGTTAAAATCAGCACGCGCGATGCCAAGTTGTTTGCAGAGGCAGGCATTGACCTGCTGGCCTTGAAGGGCAAACGGGTGCGGGTGCGCGGCTGGATCAAATCTCAAAATGGCCCGATGATTGAATTGGACCATCCCGAACGTCTGGAAATTCTAGAGGCCGAGAATGAGTCCAACGCAAGGTGACAGAGCCAGAAATGCCGCCTATATTTTAACAATGAAAAACAAAACGCTCATGACCGCCTGCAAATGGTTGCCGCTTGTGCCCGCCCTGTTGATGTTGGGGGCGTGTTCGGTCAATCCCGCCACCGGCAAACAAAGCTTTACGGGGCTGATGTCGCCGCAAAAAGAAGCGCAGGTGGGTGCCGAAGAACATCCGAAAATGCTGGCCCAATTTGGCGGTGCGTATAGCCAAGATGAGTGGCAGGCGTATGTGAACGAGGTTGGGCAAAAGCTTGCGGCCCTGTCCGAACGTCCGGATCTGACGTGGACGTTTACGGTGGTGAACGACATGGACGTCAACGCCTTTGCCTTGCCGGGGGGATATGTGTACGTCACCCGTGGATTGTTGGCCTTGGCCAGTGACGAGGCCGAATTGGCGGGGGTCTTAAGTCACGAAATCGGCCACGTTACGGCGCGCCACACCGCGCAACGCTACAGCGCCACGGCCGCCACCAACATCGGCATTCAGGTACTCGGCGTGTTGAGCAGCGTGGCCGGCGTGAGTGGCATTGAAAACATTGCCGCCGTCGGCGCTGAATTGGCCCTCAAAAGCTATTCACGCGATCAGGAATTGGAAAGCGATATGCTGGGCGTGCGCTACCTGACGCGTGCGGGCTATGATCCCCAAGCGATGGTCAGCTTTTTTGAAAAGCTGCGCGCCCACCAGCGCATTGAAGGCTTGAAGGCCGGGGATGCCCATGCGGCGGAAAAGAACAATCTTCTCGCCACCCATCCGCGTACCGCCGATCGCATTGTTCAAGCCATCAAGCTGGCGGATAAAAATGGGGCCGCGTCGGGTGGAGCAGCTCCCACCCGACGCGATGCTCAGCGCTATCTGGCCAAAGTCGATGGTTTGGTGTTTGGCGAAGATGTTGACGAAGGGGTCGTGCAAGGCAATGCCTTCATCCATCCTAAATTGCGGTTTCGTTTTGATGTCCCCGACGGTTTCACCATCAAAAACACCCCTGAATTGGTGTTGGCCATCGATAAAGACGGAAATTCGATTAAGTTTGCCCATGCCTCAGTCAAAGACGTGCGCGACGCGGGGGGAATGGCCGCATATTTGACCAAGGCTTGGAGTACCGACGTCACCATGGGGGATGTCCACGCCATCACCGTCAACGGCATGGCCGCCGAGACCGGCTCGGCCCGGGCCAGCACCACTGCGGGCATCCTCGACGTTCAACGCGTCATCATCGAACAAGATGCAACCCGCTATTGGCGGTTTCAATTTGTGTCGAAAAGCGCAGATACGCCGCGCCTCAACGTGCCGTATCGTTTGACCACCTATAGCTTCCGCCCGATCAGTCGCGCCGAGGCCAACGCCGTGCAACCCAAATACATCCGGGTGGTCAACGTGGCCAAGGGCCAGACGTTTAACGATTTGAGCGCGTCCATGGCGGTGGATGAGTATAAAAGCGAATGGTTTGAAGCGCTCAACGGCATCGGCCCCAACGATCCACTGGTCGCGGGCACGCGGGTTAAAGTGGTCAAATAGGCTGCACCAACAGAAAAAAAGCCGGAGCAATCTGATCGATTGCCCCGGCTTTATATTTTGATTGGATTTGGATTAAGCCGCCGTGAGCAGCTTTTCCAGTTTCAACTGGGCTTTGTCCATGTCGATCTTTTCGACCGCCGCCACTTCGCTGGCCAGACGTTCGAGCGCTTGCTCGTAGATCTGGCGTTCAGAGAACGACTGGTCCGGTTGATCGGCGTTGCGGTGCAGGTCGCGCACCACTTCGGCGATGGAAATCGGATCGCCGGAATTGATCTTGGCTTCGTATTCTTGGGCGCGACGGCTCCACATGGTGCGTTTGACCCGGGCGCGACCCTTCAACGTGCTCAAAGCGCCGTCCATGATCTTTTTAGAGCTCAGCTTGCGCAGGCCCGCTTCATTCACTTTCCCAACGGGTACACGCAGGGTCATGCGTTCGCTTTCAAAAGAAATCACGAACAGCTTCAGCGGGTGACCCGCAATTTCCTGTTTTTCCACGCCGAGAACCTTGCCAACGCCGTGAGTCGGGTAGACCACGAAGTCGCCGGTATTAAACATCAATTTATCTGCCATTTGTCGCCTTCTGGATCGATCGTGTTTAAGCGCGTGACGCGCAAATGTTTGTGCCCAAGGGCTGGAGCCGTAAAACAAACCGAAAAAAGAAGACCCACGACCAATGCCGTGCGTCCCATCATGCGGTTGGTTCAAGTGTGGGGCTATTGCGCCACATTGGTCCTCATCAGGTCCAAAATCGGGTCCAAACTCTTGTGCCACTGCTCATTCGGACCTCGACGCGTCAAGGCGTGTCGATTCGAACAAAATTAAACTGGCCCAGAGGACCAGCTTTGCGCGAGTGTAACACAAAATTAACGAAAATTACACCCTTTTCGGCAGGTTTTACCGAAAAGGGTGCT
>JGI10211J34971_10004341_pt1 | contig 11258 bp, 6 predicted proteins | sample Etolagsediment_FD_34971 | JGI IMG/M metagenome (IMG submission 34971)
AGTCCTGTGGACAGGCGAGCACCTCCCGTCCGGGTACAGTTCCCCGGAGGACGTTTTCGTGACAGGCGGGCTGGTGTGGTCCGGCGGAGTCTCGAACGGACGACTCCCCGGTGCATACAGAGGCTATGACCTGCGCACGGGGAACGTGACAAAGTCGTACGATGCCGCCGATGTGCAGACGTATTGGTTCCACCATCGCTGTTACCGTGGGAAGGCCACGGACCGCTTCCTCTTGGTCTCTCGTACGGGCATCGAGTTCATTGATCCCAACACGGGACACTGGGACATCAATCACTGGATACGCGGCGGATGTTTGTACGGCATCATGCCCGCCAACGGTCTCGTCTATACCCCGCCTCACGCTTGTGCGTGTTATCCGGAATCCAAACTGTTCGGATTCTCTGCACTCTCCGCCTCGGCGGAGGGCGTCGTCGCCAGCCCGCGCCTGGAGACTGGTCCGGCGTACGGCCAGAAGTCGGCCAGTGCTGCTGCGGACTCCGCCGACTGGCCCACGTACCGGCACGATTCCCGGCGGACCGGGAGCACAACGGGCGAGCTTTCCGCGACTCTCGCAGAGAAATGGCGCACGAAGCTTGGCGAGCAGCTCACCACCGTCACGGTGGCCGACGGCAAGGTCTTTGCGGCAGACATTGACGCGCATGCGGTGATCGCAGTCGACGCGGCGACGGGAGAGAAGGTCTGGGTCTACACGGCCGGGGGCCGCGTGGACTCCCCGCCGACGATTCACGAGGGATCCGCGATTTTCGGCTGCACGGACGGCTGGATCTACTGCCTGCGGGCAACCGACGGGGCGCTTGTCTGGCGTTTCCGGGCCGCGCCCGTCGAGTCGCGCATCATGGCGTTCGAGCAGCTCGAATCCCGTTGGCCGGTCAGTGGCAGTGTGCTGGTGCAGAATGGTATTGTCCACGCCATTGCCGGGCGGTCGCTGTTCCTGGATGGCGGCATGCGTCTCTGTCGCGTCGACGCTCGTACGGGCAAGCTCATTTCCGAAGAGATCCTCGATGAACGCGACCCCGAATCGGGTGAGAACATCCAGAAGCACATCCAACGCTTGACCATGCCCGTGGCCCTGCCCGACGTGTTGTCGAGTGACGGAAGCCACATCTATATGCGGTCCCAGGTGTTCGACATGGAGGGGAAACGAATCGACATCGCGCCGCACGGAGCACACACGCTCGGTGCTCATGCCGCTGTGCAAGAAGGGGAGACGGAGCATCTGTTTGCCTCCGCGGGATTCCTCGACGGGGACTGGTTTCACCGCGCGTATTGGGTGTACGGCAGGAGCTTCGAAGGCGGCTGGAACGCCTACTATCTCGCCGGAAAGCGGGTGCCGTCCGGGAAGATCCTCGTGCACGACAAACGCCGTGTCTACGGCTTCGGGCGCAAGCCCCAGTACTTCAAATGGACGGTGCCGATGGAGTTCCACCTGTTCTCGGCAGTGATTGGGGAAGAGGAGCCTGAGGACGCGGCACCGGTGCCCATCGACACTGGTTCCGTCATACGCATCGACAAATCCGCCAGTCTGAATCCCGCGAAGCAACCCGTCACCGTTACCGCGTGGGTCCAGTGTGAGGGCGTCGACGGCGCCGTTCTGGCGCGGGGCGGCAGCATACTGGGCTATTCGCTGTATGTGAGAAATGGCGTGCCGTCTTTCGCGGTGTCCGCCAACCGTGAGACCGGCGTGGTGTCGGCCAAAGAGAAGCTGAGCGGGGACTGGACGCACCTTGCTGGAATGCTGACGGGCAAAGGCGAGTTACGCATCTACGTGAACGGCAAACGTGCGGGCAGCGCCAAGGGGCCGGGGTTGCTGGCGTCCGACCCCGCCGACAGCATGCAGATCGGCGGCGACGAAGCAAGTCAGGTCACCGACTACGGGAGAGGATCACCTTTCAAAGGCACGATTGACGACGTGCGCGTGTATCACGGTGTACTGACGGAAACCGAGATCGCGACGCTAGCAGACGGCAAGGGCATCGAGAAGTCCGGCGCGACGCTCGCGGCACGGTACACGTTCGACAACGGCAAGGCTGCCGATGCGACCGGGAATCACAACTCGGGGACTGTGGTGGGGGCGGTTCCCGTGCCGGGCAAGCTCGGAAAGGGAATGCGTTTCAGCGGCAAGCTCCCGGGAGAAGGCGCGGCCGGCAGCGGCAGGTTCGCATGGTCCAACGAGGTCCCGATTCTCGTCCGCGGCATGGTGGCAACCAGCAAGACGCTCTTTATCGCCGGCCCCGACGACGTGCTGGATGAACCCGGGGCCCTGAAGTCGCTCGACGACAACGCGACGCGGCAGTCGATCGAGAAGCAGTTCGCGGCCTACACCGGCCAGGCCGGAGGCGTGCTCCGGGCCGTTGCCAAGACCGATGGCTCGACGCAGGCTGAGGTCCGTCTGGACGCACTCCCTGTATGGGACGGCATCGCTGCGGCCCGCGGTTGTCTGTTCATGGCAGCGACTGACGGCACGTTGCGCTGCTATGGCGCCGAGTAACCCAACAGCCGGTTACTCGATCCAGATCGTGTCGAGCTCGAAGGTGGCCGTCTCTCCCGTCCATGGAACGCTGGGTTGGCTCTCGGCCAGGATGAGCGTGATGTGGGTTGCTCTCTTGCCGGGGAGTTTGCACGTGAGTGTCTGCCAGTCGCCGCTGGTCTTTACGTAGTTTAGAACGCGTCGGAGCTTGCCGTCAAGAGACACTTCGACACCGAACTCGGCGTCTTTCGACGCCCGCAGGCGAACGTGGAGTTGGTCGTCTTCCTCGATAGTGACCGAACACACCTTCGAGTATCCGAGCATGTCCCGTTTCTCCGCGTTCCGCGGCATCGTGATAGCGGCAACACCGTCCTGGCACGAAACCGTGTCGGCGATGTCCGTCCAGCTTGTGTGCGTCCAGCCTGAGAACTCGGTGAAGTCGTCGATCAGCCGTCCGCTGAGAATCGCCATGTCCGCGTCCGTGACGCGACGGATCAGGAACCGGTGCGCGACCGGACGGCTCGCGGCCCACAGCTCGTCGGTGAGGCGTTCGAGGTCGGTGAGGAGTTCCTGTTCGTGCGGTTTGTGTTCGATGTAGACCGCCGCCTGACCGCGCATGTACCCGTAGAGCGAATGTCTCTTTTCCTTGAGCTCGGCGACACGGGCTTCGAGCGCCGCCTTCATGGCATCGTAGTTGTCCGTATCAACAGTCTTGTCGCGTCCCATGAAGTGTTTCTGTGCGGCGAACGTGCGGAGTTTCCGTGCGGGGATCGCATGACGTTGCTCGTTGAGGTCGGCCACCTTCGCGGCCTGCCGGTACATGGGCGTACGGTCGTTGCCGGCCAAGTTCAGGCCGTTCGCCAGTTCCGATGCTGTAGCGACACACACCGCAGTGTCGTCGATGAGCACGGTGTAATCGCCTGCCGGAAATCCGGTCACCGTGAGGATCTCCCGGTTCATCTCGTCGGCGAACGGCACCAGTTCGGCCGCCTCACGAGCTGCGTCGGGAACGGGGAAGGGGAGGGCGTTCTCCAAGCACGTGAAGGAGACGGTACCGTCTTGGCCATGCGCGTCCGTCAATCGGCAGTTCTCCGCCCGGAGCACCTTGCCCTTCGCGTCGATTGCGAACTCCGCAACCGTGGCCGGAACCTGTTGGGCCCGCAGGAACCAGTAGGCCATGAGGAACTGTCCCGGGTCTCCCGGGTGTACGCGATCCGGTCCCACCAGCGTCTTCGTACGGTCCTGCTTCTGGTACCCGGCATTGAGTTCGGTCATGGGACCGTGCAGATCTGCGACTCCCGCGGCAAAACGCGGGGCAAGCTCCGTAGCGACTCGCCGACCGCAGGTGCCAAGTGCATCGTTGACGCCCAAATTGTTCTCCCGCTCGAGGTCGGCGGTCTGGTCGTAGATGGAGGGGGTCAGGTAGATGACATCGCAGTCGATCGCGTGGAGTCTCTCCGACAGCGTCCGCATGTTGGCGATGTGCCCGTCAATCGAGCCCTGTTGACGCTTGACGTGTTCCGGTCCGGCCTTGCCGACGCCATAGTTGCCGCGGCCGACATCGTTCATCCCGAGCATGATCGTCGCAACTGTCGGCTTGTGCGGGGCGATGTCCCACTCGAACCGTCGCACAGCGCCTCCGGCCGAATCCCCCGAGATGCCGCAGTTGACCGTCTCGAACCGGCTCTGCGGAAACCGCGTCGCGTAGAACAGGTATATGAACGAGTGATACCGGCGTCCGTGCGTGATGCTGTCACCGATCACGGCCCACACGTCTCCTTGGCGGAACTGACGAGGCACGGGCGGAGCGGCCGTCACGGTGGATACTGCGGCAAGTGCGAGTCGCAGGACGGCAAGGCGGCTTCGGTGGTTCATGGTCGGGACCCTTATTCTGCCGGGGAACACACGTACGATAGCGTTATCTCCCCGGGTTGCCGAGGTACAGTGGGCCGGTCGGGCTCCCATGTCGCGTGACGTGGTCCACGGCCGACACGCGAAGTCCGCCATCGCAAACGTCAACGACTTCAGGCCAATCGACCAACCAACCCCGCCCGGCCTCCGGGCGGGCATCGTTTTGGCGGTCGGGGGCTGCCCACTCTGCAACAGTACCCCGCATGGCCTTCGGGGAGCAGCGGACTCGCGGCTGGGACGAGGCAGTATCCTACCAGCGGTCTGCGGGAATCCGCGAACTACTCTGCCGGGACCCGCCGATGCGCGACATTCTCACTTACATTTTCAATCTCGTTCCGTGTTCGGCCAGGCCGATGGTAGCTCCACGCTCCGCGGTGGAGTGGCAGAACGTCGCTGCAGGCCAAGGTCCATGTCTGTCGGCAAGCGTTCTGCGAGGGAAACCAGAACCACGGGGGATGGCGACCCGGAACCACTCCACCGCGGAGCGTGGAGCTACTACGCTGGCGCGACCATCGCGACCGAGGCGTGCGGGATCCGTTGAGCGCGGGCGGTGAGCTCGGGCAAGATCGGCACCAGACTGAAAATGTGAGTTCTCACCTTATTGCACAGGTCGAGTATCGCACGTGTGCGGTTACTGGCAAGCAAGGAAGTCTTCCGGCGATTCGAGGCCACGGTTGACGAACTCGCCGCCTGGGCGAGCACCCAACGGGCGGCGAATCCAGACAGAGTCGGGGGAACGGAGTATGTGATGATTCAGAGCGGAGATGGGGAGCGGCAGGAAGCCGCAGATGCGAAGTTCGAGGAAGTTTCGAAAGCTATGGACGCCTTGGTGGTATGCATGAAGGTGCATCTCAACGAGGTGGCTGGCATGGCATAGGCAAACCACAACAAAGTAGTGCTGCTGATGCAGCACCCGCCGCTCCGCTCTGGGTGCCGCACAGCAGACCACCACGTTCTGTCATTGATGATGCGGGATGGTCCCGATGCGGAAACCGACAAAGGCGGTGTCATTCAGCCTGGCAGGCAACCCGTTCCGTCAGATCGAACACGATGTGTGAGACGACCGTGGGCAACGGACGATGTCATGGGCGGTGTGATGAGGCGCACCTTCAACGCTTGATGTCTTGCGCTTCCGTGTGGCCCCAGGGCTGCGCAGACTCTGCCCCGGGCTATGATCGGTCGCCCCGTTGGGGTTGAGGCTGAAACACCTGTGGCGAACACCCCAGTCGTGCAGACGCACCAGGGCCGGCGTCGCATACCGGCACGCTCTCGCCCCGTCCCTGCGGAGTCCCCGTTCACCTTCTCTCCTGTCATGTTCAGTTCGCGTCCTTCGTGGCCCACAGATGCAGCCTGGCCTCGGCGAGTTTCGGGGCAGTGCCTTGGCGCTGTGACTCGGCGACGAGTTCGTCGGCAAGAGCCGGTCCGAACGTATACTCATCCGTAAGGCGGTTGATGAGCCGGTTGAAGTAGCTGACCCGGCCCCAGTCGTGTCCCGTCTCAGGCTTGGCGGGTATGCCGATGTCGTGCATGCGTTGCAGCACGAACTTGGCGACTCGGGTGAATTGATCGGGGTAGGGTTTCACCGGATGACTGTCGCTGTCGATCTGCTCGCCCGTGAGACCGGTGTAAGCGGCGGGCTGCCCTGTCAGGCGCACCAAAGCACGGGCCGCCGACTGACGGTTCGGGAAGTGAGCGACTTTCTGACCTCGCACGTGCAGGACGCGCAAGAGCGGATCTTCGCGCCCCACGGCGCGCAGGAATGCGACATACGACTTGTCGCACCTGCCACAAATATGCTGCCCGAAGAAGGAGTCGTCCGGTACGCTCGCCGGCGAGGGGTTGGCCATCAGGTACCGATACGTTGTCAGCAGGAACGCCTGTTCAGTTGCGCTCAGTTCCGCGGGGACCATCAGATCCGCCGGGATAACAACCGGCGACTCCGCTTGCTGATAGGTGCCGGGATTGAGCTGGGACGTGACCTGGCGGAAGGCGAGTCCCGGTGCGATCGCGAAGTCAATGCCTTCGCCGGCTTGATCGGTCTGGTGTTTGAACAGTGCGAAGATCGCAACGCGTCGCAGGCCGCGTCGGGCTGTTGTCGCATCGTCCGACTGCGCCAGGACCCACGCAGCGTACACGGCACGCATCGTATCGTTCCCGTCCATCAGCTCGGATAGTGTTGCGATGCCCTTTCCCATGCAGCACGTGGTGAGAATACGCATGGCCCAGTCTTCGGCGGGGGTGCCGAGGAGTTGCAGGATTGCCTTCTCCCGTTGCTTTCGTTCAGCGTCGGTTGCGCACGGTACTCGTTGGAGAATCTCTGATGCCTGCCGTCGCACGTCTGCGGTCTTGTCGCCCAACGCGCCGTGGAGCAGGTCGATCGCGCGTGCACGATCTCCTCCTGCCGTCGCCGCGACTTCAGCAGCCGCCAGGCGGACCCGTGCGCTGTCCGCGGAAAGGAGGGAGGCGATGAGGCGGCCGGCGTCTGGCAGGTCGAAGCTGGCAACCCGCTCGCAAACTTGTTGAACGGCATATGTGACGGCCGGCCTTTTCAGCACATCGGCGGAGGCGTTGACGAGGAGCCCGAGAGCCCGGCGCAGTCCCGCGGTATAGACCGCATCGTCCGTCACCATCTGACAATGGGCTCCGAGCGCCACCAGGTCAGTCTCCTCCTCTAGCAGCGGTCGCAAGACGGGCGCAATGTCGCTGCCATATCCGCGAAGGCAACCGGGCACGAACAGGGGGTGTTCTTCGCCCGTCGCGTTCCTCAACCGACGCAGCAGTGGAAGCATGCGTTTCGGTGGCAGGTCGGCTTCGCCGATCGCTCGCATGATCTGGTCGTGGCTGCTCCCTTTCTTCAGAAGCTCCAGCATGTCCATCACGGCGCGGTCAGTGTCATCTATGCAGCCGCGGCCACGCGCCAGCGAGTGTCGTGGGCGAGAGGGAGGAGCGCGGGCATGGCCGATGCGTGCCCGATCCCGGCCAGCCTCTCGATGATCGGCGCCACTTGGTGGTCATACCTCTGGGCCAGAAGCGGCGCGAGCAGTCGCACGACCTCTGAATCGCGTCCCAGCGCGTGGGCGATTGCCGCCCGTTTCTCACTCTCGGGGAACCGGGCCTCGTCGCCCAGAGCGCGTTCCAGAACCGACTTCGCTCCAGGCAAGTGTGCGAGACGGCACAGCGACATTGTGGCTTGCCTGCTTCGGCGTTGCCGCCAGTCAGTACGGACGGGAATCTGTCTGCCGACCCGTCCGGGGCGGAATTTCGTGCGGGCAACCCGTCATGGACTTGACTTTGGCTACTAATTTGGTATTCTTAGGATTGTAAGAGTAAGACTCAAGATCCGGTCACTCAATCCTGCCTGGGAAGCGACTATGACAGACCGAATACAGCGTTTGCGACAGCACAGCGTCGACACCAAGCCCTTCATTTCTGCCGAGCGCGCCATTCTGCTCACGCGGTTCTGCCAGACGAAAGAGGCCCGGCAAGCTTCCACTCCCGTCTGTCGTGCTTTGGCTCTGAAGTACATCATGGAGCACCGGAGCATCTGCATCAACGACGGTGAGCTCATCGTCGGCGAGCGTGGCCCGGCGCCGAAAGCCACGCCGACGTATCCGGAGTTGTGCTGTCACTCGCTGGACGACCTCCGCGTCCTGGGCGGGCGCGAGCGCACACCGTTCGACGTGTCGGACGAGGTCCTCGATGTCTACGAGCGGGAGATCATCCCGTTCTGGTCCGGCAACACGATTCGTGAACACGTTTTCGCGATGATGAGTGAGGAGTGGCAGACGGCTTTCGATGGCGGCGTGTTCACCGAGTTCATGGAACAACGCGCACCGGGGCACGCAATCCTGGATGACAAGATCTACCGTCGTGGCTTCCTGGACGTGAAGGCGGAGATCGAAGAACGGCTGGCTGGTGTCGATACGCTCAACGATCCCGAGGCCTACCAGAAGGTCGAGGAACTGAAGGCCATGGCGATCACCGTGGATGCCGTCATCACGTTCGCGCGGCGCCATGCGGACAAGGCTCGTGAGCTGGCCGCCGCAACGGCGGACACGCAGCGGAAGGGCGAGCTGCTGAAGATTGCCGGGATCTGCGACCACGTCCCTGCACACACGCCGCGCACGTTTCAGGAGGCACTCCAGTGTTACTGGTTCGTCCATCTGGGTGTGATCACGGAGCTGAATACATGGGATTCCTACAACCCCGGGCGACTCGACCAGCACCTGTGGGGGTTCTACGATGCGGGGCTCGCGGACGGGAGCCTGACGCGCGATCAGGCCAAAGAGCTCCTCGAGTGCTTCTGGGTGAAGTTCAACAACCAACCGGCTCCCCCGAAAGTTGACATCACCGAGGAACAGAGCGGCACGTATCAGGACTTTGCGCTGATCAACATCGGCGGCTTGAAGGCGGACGGCAGCAATGCCGTCAACGAGCTGTCGTATCTCATTCTCGATGTCGTCGAAGACATGCGGTTGATTCAGCCGAGCGCCTGTATTCAGTTGAGCAAGAAGAACCCGAGGAAGTTCCTGAGGCGTGCCTGTGAGGTGTCGCGGACCGGCATCGGGCAGCCGTCGATGTTCAACACGGACGTGATCATCAAAGAGATGCTCCACGACGGTAAGACGATGGTTGACGCGCGGACAGGCGGACCAAGCGGGTGCGTGACGATCAGTTCGTTCGGCAAAGAGAGCTGCACGCTCACGGGCTACATCAACTGGCCGCGGATCCTGGAATTGGCTCTGAACAACGGCTGCGATCCACGCACGGGCAGGCAAGTCGGTCCGGCGACGGGCGACGCACTGTCGTTCGATTCGTTCGACCAGGTCATGGCCGCCTATCGCACCCAACTCAAGTACTTCGTGGACTTGAAGATCGCCGGCAACAACATGATCGAGCGGCTGTATGCGAATCGTATGCCGTGCCCGTTCATGTCCGTGATCATGGACGATTGTGTGAAGCGTGCGAAGGACTACCACGACGGCGGCGCCCGTTACAATCCGACCTACATCCAGGGCGTGGGGATGGGGACAACCACGGACGCGCTGTCCGCCATCGAGCACCACGTGTTCCGGGAGAGGACGGTTGCAATGGGCGATCTGCTTTCCGCGCTGCGTGTGGACTTCGAGGGCGCCGAGGGCTTGCGTCAGCGCCTGTTGAACGACACGCCGACCTACGGCAACGACGACCCGCGGGCGGACGATATCGCGGACGCGATCTTCAACGCCTACTACGACGTGCTGAACGGACGTCCCAACACCAAGGGCGGAAAGTACCGGGTGAACCTCCTGCCGACCACGGTGCACATCTATTTCGGTCAGATGACCGGCGCGTTGCCCAATGGCCGGAAGGCGGGCCAGGCGTTGTCCGAGGGCATCTCGCCGACGCAGGGAACGGATCGGCATGGCCCGACCGCGGTGGTGAAGTCGGCGGCTCGCCTCGACCATGCGCGAACGGGCGGCACGCTGTTGAACATGAAGTTCGCGCCCAAGCTGCTGGAAGGCGAGGGAGTCGATCGGATGGCCGACCTGGTGCGTTCGTACTTCGATCTTGACGGGCATCACATGCAGTTCAACGTGGTGACCGTGGATACGTTGCGGAAGGCGCAGCGCGAGCCCGAGAAGTACCGCGACCTGATCGTTCGCGTGGCGGGGTACAGCGACTATTTTGTCGACATCGGGAAAGACCTCCAAGAGGAGATCATTTCCCGGACCGAACAAGAGTCGTTCTGATCGGATCGAGTTGTCCGCCTGAGGCGGGCCTCGGACGTCCTGCCGGGCGGGACGGAATCACGTACGAGGAGTCACCATGTCGAACGTCCGTTATGCACTCGCTCTGTCCCTTCTTGCCTGCGTCACTGTTTCTGCCGCCGAACCGGAACCCGCCGCCCCGTTGCCGGACGGGTACAAACTGCTGTATTCGCAGGGCTTCGATACAGCCGAGGCAATTCATGATTTCGAGTTCACCAGTCCCGAGAAGTGGAAGTGGACCGCTGTCGATGAAGGCGGCTGTATGGAGTCGCTGGGCCAGGGCAAGTACAAGACGAAGGTACGCAGCCCGTTCGTCATCGGCCTGTTGTCGGACCGTGTGTTCGGGGATTTCGTGCTGGAAGCCGACCTGCTCCAGACCGGGAAGGAGTACGGTCACCGTGACATGTGCCTGTTCTTCGGGTTCACCACCAAGAGCAAGTTCTACTACGTGCATATGGCGACCAAGGCGGACAAGAACGCGCACAACGTATTCATCGTGAACGATAAGCCGCGCACCAACATCGCGGAGAAGACCACCAAAGGCATCGATTGGGGCCAGAAGCAATGGCACCACGTTCGCCTTGAACGCACCGTCGCCGATGGGGCGATCAAGGTATTTTTCGACAACATGGAAACGCCCATCATGGTCGCGCACGACCAGACTCACAAGGCGGGATACGTCGGGTTCGGCTCGTTCGACGACGTCGGCCAAGTCGACAACGTGCGCATCTGGGGCCCGGAGGTCACCGAGAAGCCGTCGGGTTTCTTCGGGAAGGTGAAGGCGGGGACGCAACAGTGACACTGTGACGCGGTAACTCCCCATCCGCACCCCCCCTGTCACCGGGGCACAAGGTCACCGAGTTCCCAAAATCCGGCCCCGTGGGCACTTTTATCCTGCCCGTTCAGACGGTACATTTCAGGCTGGTCTTGAAGTACTGTTTTTTGGTGGGTGCATCTTCCTGCGCCCTGACTCGTCTTTCCCGGGAACCCGAGCCGCAATCCAGGAGGAAACCATGGCCGACATCTCCCCCCTGCAGCAAGCACGCGCTGCCTACACACCGAAGCTCCCGAAAGTCCTGGCCGACAACGGTCCTGCCGTAACGGCTGCC
>JGI10211J34971_10004342_pt1 | contig 11257 bp, 4 predicted proteins | sample Etolagsediment_FD_34971 | JGI IMG/M metagenome (IMG submission 34971)
AACCTGTTGTGCCAAGCTGAGTGGTGAACTAGCTGACTTGTGGATAATCTTCTGTACGTTTGCCGCGTCAAGTATGCTGAGTGTACTCCCTGCGTCACGGCTCATTGTTTTCTGGACAGTCACATCGTGGTCTAATGACACTGTGTTACCAACTGCCTGTCCACGATACACCAATACGGACGCTGTGTGGCCCATAGAGAGCGTGCTACTGGCCCCCCGACTCAGAATGGCCTGTACGTCTACTTGCTGCGTAAGGGCCAACTGAGAGCCCTCAAGGGTGTTATTATCGGGGCCACGATTGTAGATGCTACCCGTAGAGCTGGCATTTTGTGTGAGGGTTAATGTTGACCCTTCTAGTGAACTATTATCTGGTCCTCGATTATAGATACTTCCACCCGCACCTGCCTCTTGACCCAACGAAAGGGTGGACTGTGAATCCCTTGGACGGGTTATGGACAGTTGGGTAGTCTGTCCAAGGGTGAGGGTGTTACCGTCCAAGGTGTTATTATCCGGTCCTCTATTCCAAATACTACCCTCAAGACTCACACTATGGCCGCACGTTAACGTGCTTATACCGTTACCTTCTGACCCAACTTGATAATTGCAAACTCCAACCAAACTTAAATCAGATTGCGCTGACGCATACATGACCTTTTGAACAATTACACCATGGTCTACACTAATATCATTCTGAGCGCTACGTGGTCGTACGACTAGAACGCCAGTCCCATGATCTAATTCAAGTTCAGAGGATGATCCATCATTTTGGGCTCGTGTTTTTGCAACATCTTGATCGAGATCAATATCTGATTGTGGGTCTCGATTGAAGATGCTACCGGAGCTAATTACATCCTGTGTTAGAGTAAGTGTATTATCAGGACCCCGATTCCAGATACTTCCCTCTGTAGAAGCTGTGTGATCTAATGTGAGTGTTGACCCCTCAAATGACTCATTATCTGGATTACGATTCCAAATACTACCTTCTGTACTTACATCTTGACCAAGACTAATACTTGATGAAGCACTTAAATCACGATGTGTACTCACTAAAACGTACTGACTAAACGCATCTAACCCAAGATTAGATTCAGCAGTACGATAAATTACTTTTTGAGACTCAACATCTTGCCCTAAACTAAGGCTAGATTGGGCCGTAGCATACTGGACATAGGTAGCAGCAACATATTGACCTAAGGTTAATGTATTCTTAGCATTAGCATGGAGTATATGAACAATACTAGCACCGTGGTCAATACTGATATCAGATTCAGCATCTCGATACCAAATACTTCCTTCGATATTGACCTCTTGGTCAATACCAATCTCAGAACTTGCACCCCGATTGAAGACGGCAGAGTAACTAACCACCTGGTCCAAATCAAGTTCTGATTCAACTGGTGTTCCAAGCGAGGTGCCAGCAGTGCTAACTTCGTGAGTAAGTGTTAGAGTATTCTCGGCAGATCGGTTGTAGATACTTCCAGATGGATCAGCAGTATGATCTAAATCAATTTGACTTTCAGGATGACGATTCCAGACACCCGAAACATCGACACTGTGATCTAAGGTTAGATTGGATTCGGCTTGCCTATTCCAAACACTTCCTGCTAAGCTAACCGCATGCTGAAGTTCAATTTCACTTTTTTCATGCCCGAATATGCGTTGAATAACTTTGATAATTTCAATACCTTGCCCGAGAGTATTAAAGACTAAGCCATCTTCGATAATATGGAAAAACATTACTCTCTGTTTATCAACAGATTGTCCCAACGTCAAAGTATTTCCTGCTGCAAAACTTTCAGCTTGCCCAAGGAAAACAGAATGCCCCAAGGTTAATGTATTCTCCGCACTGCGGTACATTATCTTTTGGACTGAGACATTATGGTCAATAGGAATATCCTGACTAGGATGATGTGCTGACCACGGTACTACTTCCGCAAAATGAGTTAAGTCACATAATCTGTTCCACGCCTCTAAATGAAAGATTTGTTCTGCATGTTGACCTGCAATAGCCTTTGCATCAATAATCCAACCGGCATGGAAATCTAATCGTTCTATAGCCTTAATTTCAAAACGTTGTTGATTGTAGACAATCCAATCGTCATTTGTAAACGTCCAATTATCTGATAAATCACGCGAATCAATTACAAATGTCTTACTCAAACTATCGAAAGTTCCACCATACACCATCGCCTTATTAGCGGAAATTTGGGAGATGGATTGTATGGCTTCACGTGCTATCTTAGTAGGTATAACGACTGCTTCCAACTCTTCACTTAGCTTATGAATGGTTTTGAGACCAGTTGTATAGTCTGTATCAGCATCCAGCAGCTTGTATACGGCAATATCTGCGCCATATTGACGCTTCAGTCCATAGAGGACTTGTCGTACCATTCGTCGGTAGCGGCGTTCTTGATAGCTCATAGTAATATCCAGCGATTACTTATTCTCTGGTGGTTTTGGACAACCATCTAACTCAGGACAACGATCACAGACTTTCGACATGACTGCTCCGACCCATTTCATGCAATCAGCACTATGTGTCAAAGCTACCGTTGACTGTGATACAAGTTCCGCTAGCGTCTCTTTTTGATAGTCTTCTAATGAATTGATACGCTCACTGAGCTTATCTTCTCGTTTCCAATCCCTCCAAATAAAGAAAAGAACAACGCCAATCAATGGACCATACTGGGAGAGTAGATTAGTCCAAATCAATGGGTCTACCTGTGAAAAAAGCATTAAGTCCATGTTGTGTCCTCTTTTACGTGTTAGAAAAAGGGCCCAGCCCGAAGGCTGGGCACCCATAATAGACTTGGTTTAACCAAGCAGCACGCAACCGAGGCGCTCATCCAATGTCTTCACACCACACAGAATGTCGAGTGTGACAACGGTACCTTGAGAGGTAATGTCGTATTGCATGGTAACACGCATTGCAACATTGTTGTACACACCAACCTGCGAACGCACGCCGAGTGCGCCAGCAGGCAGAGCCAACGGACGACTGACCAGAGCGATAGCATCGCGATGGAAGCAAAGGTTAAATGAACCAGCGGGGCCTGGAAATACGTCCGCACCGTCAAGTACAGCAGCTTCCAGAGGACGATCTAGCCAGACCATACGGTCACCACTATTATCCTCGGACTCGATTACGACATACGTTGCCGCACCGATCTTGAGGATTTGACCAACGCGAGGATGCTTGCCAGCCGTGAAGGAATCAAGGTTAATTCCCTTGGTCCAACCAGCCGCGTAACCACCAACGTTATCAATCGCACACTTCTTGTATACGGTGATAGGATCATTAGCGGAAACCGCATACTTCAAAGCAGCGTCCAGGGCGATCACGTCAGTGTCGCCTGCATTAGACGATGCAACCGACAGAGCAGTCGGCTGACCGTCGCTGGAGATTACACAGAACTCGCCTACGCTGGCGATATAATCAGGGTCCAGATCAATCGCCATGTTTGCAGCATGACCTGCCGCGTAACCGGTTGTCAATTCACCCGGTGCTGTGTCAAGATCAACAGCATTCAGACCAGAAACGTTCTGATCCATCCACGTATCGAATCCGAGTACACGACCGAGGGCCGCTTCACGCAGAGCACGACCACCATCACCACGCTCGTTGGCCTTCAAGAACATTTCTGTCTTGAGCATTGCCGTCTCAGCAGACGGGGCCAGTACGCAGTTGCGGCTTTCTGGGAACGCGAGATTCTCATTCATCGTCTCACGGGCTTCCAGTAAGTAATCCTTGGCATTGAGCGCACTCAGAGCACCAAGTTTACCAACCTTGTTGGCCAAGAAATCGGGAGCTGCACCGAGAATAGCACGATCAATACCACGAGCGATACCCATCATACCTGGCAACAGGTAGATATCCACGAGTTCCTGGAAGGATTTACTTGCTTCACCGTCTTTGATGGTGAAGGAGATGTACATGTGCTGATTCAGAGGAACCTGCACGTTAGTCGCACGAGCATCTTGAAGCTCGATTGAATCCGAGTCGGTCTTACGCCGTGTAGCGAAAGTTCCCGGTCGACGAGTATTTACAACGTCACCATAGTTGGCAATCTTGGGCGAAAAGTCACGACGGACCAAATTTGCCATTACCATATTCTCTTCGAGAATATGCAGACCTTCCATCGCCCAAAGCTCGGGAATGAAAGCGCTGTTGTCGTTGTCATACAAGGCGACCATTGCTTGTGAAAGATAAAAATTCATCTTAGGTCTCCTGTAGGAGTTAGTTACAGATTTGTAGTTAAACGAATACCCCAATGTTTAGCTGCTCGGCTTCAGACCAAGAAGGCTTGGGTTTTCCTTCCTAATCTTCATGTATTGCTCAGGTGTGAGCTTCCGTACATCAATCCGTCCAGCAGAACCCGGAGTAACGCCCCCGGTAGCGGAACCCGCTCCGATGCCGCTAACGACATTAGATTTGAAGAGATTTCCATACTGTTCAGGTATTTCTTTCATCCTCTTAACAGCTTCATCTGGGGTTCGTTGTGTCATCACTGGTTCCCCTGCCTCATTCACGTCTGGGAAGTCGAGCATAGGAACTAATTGCCCTGTTGGCTGACCATCTGGTCCCTTTGCTTCCATCATCTTCGTCATAGGACGAAGAAGGGCCACTACTTGAGTGGGGTTGAAAGCTTCGCCACCAGTTGCCGCGTCGATTAAAGCACGATCAGTTACAGATGTCTTGTACTTGTTCTCCCATTCGATTGCGGCGGTCTTATAGGTTTCAAGTTCGCCCGACAGGCGCTCTTCGATCTGTCTCTTTTCATGTGCTAGTTGTTGTTCCTTGGTACGGAATCGCTTTTGGATATCTTCCAGTTCACTCTCCAACTTCTCACGTTGATCGGTCGAAAGTGACTGATTTTCCAAAAGTGTTTTGTATTCCCCTTCCAAGTCTCGGTATTTCTGTTCTTGTGTCTTTCTGTCCTTAGCGAGACGGTCTTGTACAATACGGTTTACATCGTCTTGTGAAAATACCTTTCCACCAGTGCCATCGCTAGCCCCAGCACTAGGGTCAATAGGTACCGAACCTCCGGCCGGAGCCCCCGAGGGCGCGCCTGCTGGCTCACTACCTGCTAAATCACCTGCTGGATCACTCGCTGCCAGATCACCTGCTGGATTATCACTATCATACAGACCGAATTCAATTGTCGAAAGATAAAGATCAAAATTCATTGGATTTCTCCTAGACCCGCTGCTACACCCTATACCTGCCGCCTGCGGTCTACGGCAGAGGTTAATTATGAAACCCTACTTACTTTAATTTTGTCACTATCCCGCAAGAACGGCTTAATGAATCTCCAGGCAGTTGCGCTAGGAATTCCATGAAGTAAATGTTCGATCGGTTTTTGGTTACGGTTGTAGGTTGTCCGTACTGATGCTACACCTTGACTAACTACTGAGAGTTGTTCAAGTTCAGAATCAGGATCAACGCCGTCCAATAGGGCATGAGCACATTCAAAACACGCGATCTTAATGACCTCTGGCTCGACTGTGTCACTTCCACGCGGAAATTCAAGTGATTGTTCAGTTTCCGCTTCTCGAATTTCTTCGTCACTCGCATCTTCATCAAGTTCTAATAGTTCCCAAACACTATGCTTATTACCTTTATAGTTCAAAGCATCCATACATTGAGTAGCTCTTAATAATGCTTTAGGGCGGTCATTAGGGTTGGAACTAAACCACGCTTCTTCATGGAGTCGGTTTGTAAAGTATTCGTTGGCTTCGCAAAGCGTTCCGTAATACCTATTTTCTGTAATAGCCATAGTTTACTCCTTAGATGCGGCGATTACCGCGAACATGTCTATTAGTGTGCCGAGTCCATGGGAAACAGTGGAACGATAATGAGTGAATACTACTTACTGCTCCACCCGGTAATTGTCCAAAGTCCCAATTGTAATTCACGCCTAAATCTGTGTTACCTGGAGCCGTCGCGTCGATAGTCGTACCTGCATTTGCATCGCTATATCGTACTGATACGTCATAAGCATGAGCATTTACACCCTGAACGTCTAAGTACCATGTATTAGTTGCATTAAACGTAATGTTAGAAACATAAAAATCATTCCCTACTGTAATGTTTGCTGCATTCATTGCATCGGCATCCGATACAATTGTGGCATCCGTACCATTAGCTGCATTGATTATGAAGTCACCCGTTGTTTGTACTGTTTGTCCGTTGAAATCAAATTCACCCTCTAAAAGTGTCAAGCTATCACAAGTTAATTCAGATTCCAGTGTCATAGTACCGCCTGACTTCTCAATAATAATATCTTCTACATCAAAACCATCGCAGTCGTATACTTGAGTACCACCACCTTCAAAACAAAGATTAGCATCACCTTTCGTATACACAAATGATCCAGTATCATTGCGTGTAAAATCTTCTTCAATTGTCCAGTCATTAGCAGTTCCTGAACGGTTAATTGTCAGTTGGTGATTAGAGAAGTTTCTAAAGGTTACATCTCCAGAAGTGTTAATAATAGGATCATTAGAATTCATATCAATAATAAGATTTTGATCAGAGGCACCAAAATATATATTATCAGTAATCCAAGTCCCCGCCCCCATTTCAAATTTACTACCATAATAAATTTGAAGATATCGAACACTATAGTTTCCTGATGTAGCTATAGCACCAGCTTGATACTCATAGAATCGGAATCTACCAGTCCCATTAATGATACCATCATTAGTTACACCATAACCTATACCTGGTCGGAACGCATAAAATCCGCCAGTGACTGTGAGAGTTCCGCCATTTTCAACAATTAAATTATTATCACCACGAACCCAAGCTCCTTCAGAATTATCTACTACTAAAGACGCACCATTTACAATTTTCAACCAACCATCTGCACCATCGTATACCGTTACCGCATTTGAAGTAGCTGGGATTGTATAGTCACCTTCAATGGTCAATTTATGAAATTCATTCTGCCAATTCCAACCTTCGGATTTCAGATTACCGGTACCTACCAGCTTAACTTCACCACCTTCAGCCAACCAATAATTATTACCGGCTGTAATAGATGAATTATCAAACCCACCACTAATAGTCCATGTTCCTGTACCCGCATAACATTTAGTGAGATCGGCTTGATAAAAGTCACCAGTCAAGGTAACATCATGGTCATTTGCATCAAATTCCCCAGTTGTGATAGTAAGCGAACCCGCTGAAAAGTTATCATTTCTCAGAGTTATTTTACCCGGGCTATCTTTTTCAATATGGACGTCTTCAATGAGTTCGTTACCAAAGTCAATTTCGTAGTCTCCAATGTCATCGAACGTAATTGTACCAGTTCCAGCCGTCCAGAAAACATCACCTGTATTGGTCCAGAAGACATGTTGCTTGTAGACATGATCCGGATTGTTGACACTTCCATTAATTGTCAAACTTCCAGCCGCATCCGTAGCTTGATAATACACCGAATAGTTGTAAATGTAGGTGCCAGCGGAAAGTTGCCACACGCTGTTTGAAGAATCATTACATTGAACATAGACAGTACAGTCGTATGTTCCTGACACACAGATAGCGGTAGCAGTTGGGTAATCCAGATAGAATGTTCCAGGTGTCAGCGTACCATCTAATGTCGTAAGTCCACCACCATTATCATTAGCATAACATTGGAGAAATGAACTACCGTTAATTATACCGCCAGTATTGAGATTGATTTTTGAGTGGTAGAAAGCTCTACCGCTCCCGTTCAAAGTGAGAGTCCCATCAACGTCTATGCTTGCATCTGTTCCAACAGTATTGTAGCTACACATGTTGCTTCCGGCAAGTACAGTACGTACTGCACCAACTGGAATTTCAATACTATAGAGATACTTTGTTGAAAGGCTCCCTGTACAAGTAAAGTTACCCGTACCTGTAAGCCTCAATGTGCTTGTATCACGGGTGAAGACTACAGTGTCACCGGTGGCAAAGAAATCACCATTGCAAGTCCAGGTCCGTGATCCGAATGAAATGTTGCAGTTCGCGAGAAAGGACAGATCACCAGCCCCGGTGATCGTCACATTGTTGTCATTCACATCAACTGTGGCTGACACACCTGCATTTACGGTGAAAGATGGACAAGTCCAGGTCTTGTTAGTCCCAGTCATACTCTGAGTACCGCCTGTGATACTAACAACACCAGTCGTGGCATCGTCATTGAAATCGGCCCCGCCAGAGGTTAGGGTATAGGTCTCACATGTGATAGCACTCACAAAATCTACTGTATTAGCTGATTTATTGACTACAATGTCTTCCAATGAATACGGCATATTAACAAATTGATTTACGTCACCCTCAAATGTGATAGTCCCTGTACCTTTAGTATAGATCACATCACTACCGGGTGAGGAGTCATTTAGGAAAACGTTGCCACTAAAATTGAAGTTTGCATTATTGCAATTAAAATATAGATCACCTGTACTGGTTGATTCAGTCATTGCAAATCCGAACGCAGTATCATTACTAGTATTGAAGACCGTACCGGCATTTAGATTGACAGTCAAATCTTCATCGTGAATATTCCCACTGATACCTACACGGAATTGAATTAAACCACCTGTAAAGTTGTAAGTACCTGCGTCAAAATTAACAACACATGCAACATCAGGGCTGGTTATCCACTCGATACGGCAATCATACGTTCCTGGTACCCAATTCGCTGCGGTATTAGGGTAGTAAATTTGTGTAATCCAATTACTCCAAGTTCCATCTAAGACTGTGATACCTACTTCTGGGAAGTACCATCGTATCTCACCCGTCGTTGCCCCACCACCGGTTAGAGTCCCGCCTGTTTGTATACGAAGATCAGTATTGACAGCAAGTGTTAGCCCACCTGTGTTTGTGTTACCTGTAATAAATGTTCCAGTGATATCCAAGATACCTGCGACGTAAACGTTATCCGCATCCCCTAAACCATTGGCAGTGTACGACCCCGTGACATAAAGATTTTCAAAACCCCAATAATCTGTGGCTGTAGCAATCCCTTTACTTGTACCTTTGAGATAGAAATTGGCGGTGTCAACATTATAGGTACCTATACCGTCGATAATTACGTCACCCCAACACGTCCAGTCACCGCTTCCACAGTCTACGGTTCCAGATGTTGAGATATCCAGAGCATCAGAACTTATTGTGACATTATATCCTGCCGCATCAAAGTCACCGCTGCTAATTTCGAGGCTAGTTACATCGAGGTCCGCTGTTAAGGTGATACTACTATTTTTATCAATCACCATATTTTCTAATTCTAGGCCACCCATCCCAATGATATAGTCGCCTGTGGAATCCATAGTAATTGTACCAGTACCCTTTGTCCAAGTTAAGGTCCCCAATGTTACGTCGCTATTAAGGTTACCCTTAATAATTATATCAGGATTGTTGGTTGTATTGATAGCTGTGGTATAACCAGCATATATTGCTTGGCATGTTAAATGATGGAATGTGTAGGTACCGCTGCTAAACACCATATCACCATTATGCAATCGGGACTCTATACGAACTTCTAAGTTATGGGCCGAGTAATCAGCCGGAACCATAACCCCCGCTGTGTGCCACTCTCGTAGGTGGAGCAAGCCACTCAATGAATCATAATCACCATCCCAGGTAGTAAATCCACCACCATCTTGTGCCAGATACGAACGTATAAAGTTAGCTTGAAATACACCTGTCGAATTTAGATGTATTTCACCATAGTAACACCGGAAGCTAGCAATCCCAGTGATTGTACCATCTATTATAAAGGTACTTCCAGAACCATAGACCGGTATAATAATACCCGAACAATTGTAGCTAGCGCCCGATTTGATCCAGGTATTGGCGATGACCATATTGTCTCGTTGCGTCCATGTTTTCCCCGAACCTGATAGATTCCAAGTTGTACCTCCTCCTATCCAAGTTCCACTTTGGCCAGTGGTAGAGATATTACCTGAGATTTCCCAGGTATTATCACCCCAGTCTATTGCACCCGTTCCTGTTAAAGTAAGGTCACCAACTGTTACATCGTATGTTGATGCGTCAAAATCGCCGGAATTGATTGTAAGACTATCACACTTCAACTCGTAAGCTAACGAGATATCCGTACCACCTGTTTTATTTATGATGATATTTTCAACTTCATTATCATAGAAGTCAATTTCACGGGTATCCCCACCGTTGAAAGTAATGGTGCCTGAACCCTTGAACCAATTATTGGTAGCGAAGTGATAGGATGAAGTACCATTGATAGTCCAGTCAATATCCAGAGTTGGGTGGTTACAATAGACATTCAAACCACCTGATGTCGCCCCAGACCGCAAGAACAGAAGACTTCCAACATTAAAAACAGGTTGTGAGGATCGGCAATCTACATTCAATGTATCCCCATCTTCAGCTTCAAAGAGTAGATATCCAGAAATATCATAAGTCCCGGTATCAGGTTGCCATGTTTTGACACCACTTGTAGAATGAACTCGAATATGCCCACCATAAGTTCCTGCTGGGATCAATGAGGTTGTGTCTGGATCAACAAAGTATGTTCGAGCGGGGCTATAGGTGTAAGAACCATTTAGGATAAGCCCGGTGTTGCTACCAGCCAGATAAAAGATAACATCACTAGTACCTGTTACGGTGCCAGTTGTTTCAACTGTTAGATTAGCACTATAAAGTCGAAAATCAACAGTGCCATCGACAGTTAAAGTACCAGCAATAGTAGCCGCAGAATTAATATCAACTGCCACGCTTGTACTAGCATGAATATAAGCTGATTTGCCTGCCGGAATCGTCAGATATGGAAGGGCTTTTGTACCACCTCCCAATAGATACTTGTCAACCCCATTCATTATGAACTTTTGACTAGAATCTACTGACCAAGTTGTCACATCTTTCCAATCAAAATGACCATATAAATTCCAATCTGCACCACCTGTTGTCAAGTTATCGAAATCAAGGACACAATCTCCTTCAACAGTAACTTGATGTGAGTCACAGTTAATTCCACCATCAGTACCAGTTAAATTTTTACAATGTAAGTGGGCTCCATAACCAAGATTCAAGAAGAGATCACTACCTGTACCCGAATTATCTACTACAACGTTTCCAATTTCATGGGCCCATTCATACTCCTGATTAGCTGACCCAACGAATTCAAATGTCTCATCGTTAACAGTCCAAAAAATATCGGCAGACGTAATACCACCGCCGTACAGACAATCTCCTCCTATTTGGAAAGTGGGATTATTTGTCATGTCTATGTAAACGGCGTTACCACTA
>JGI10211J34971_10004343_pt1 | contig 11253 bp, 8 predicted proteins | sample Etolagsediment_FD_34971 | JGI IMG/M metagenome (IMG submission 34971)
CCAGCCAATGGCCGCTGTCAGGGATGAAAAACCGGCCGATGGCCACTAAAATGGCGGGTATGATTACCGTAGCGTACATCCAGCGCCAGGCCGTCAGGGCGGGTATGCAATTCAAGATGGTATAACCGACACCTGTGCCGGCCAGTGCGCCAACGGCTTGAAATCCAAAGGCGCTGAGTACCAGCTTACCTCGATCGATACTGGGGATGCTCTCGGAGATGACCATGTGCGCGGTTGGATAATCACATCCCAATGCTGCGCCCATGCCGAACAGGAAGATCAGGACGCATTCATAGGTAGGGCTGGCGGCCATCAGTATCAAGCAGATGACGAACAAGAACATTTCTGCCAGGAACATCCGCTTGCGGCCAAAATGATCAGATAACCCGCCCAGGGCCGAGGCGCCGATCAGGATACCGAACAGCGGCGCGGCGCCGATGGCCCCTTTTTGGATGGCGCTCAGACTGAACTCTTTTACCATCAACGGCATGGCCACACCGGTCATGAATACCACCATGCCCTCGAAAAATTTACCCGCGGTAGCCAGCCACCAGATGCGCCATTGCATCGTCGTCATGGGGGTGAATGACGCGGGCGTGCCATCCGCCCAGATGGGCCGTTCATCGATGTATTGCTGAACGGTTTTGCCGTTGGCCAGGCGTTGGGTGGCAGCGTGATCAAAGTCATTCTGAGTCATCGTGTTTTCCTTTGGGTGGATCCCAGATCGGTTCAAAATGAAACCATTGGTCGGGATGCCGGCGAACATGGGCTTCCAGGCAGCTGACATATTGGGCCGCGGCTGTCAGCATGGCGTTTGTACGCAGGTGGCGGTGGGTCGGCTGCACCAAAATGGGTTTGTGAAAGCTGAAATGATAGGATCCGTTTGTATGTCGGTTGGTAAAAAAAAACAGCACGGGCGTGTTGGAAAGCATGGCCAACGCCCAGGGCGCCGCTGGAAATTGAGCGGGTTTGCCCAAAAAGGGGATGGCCAGGCTTCGCTGACGTGGATGCCGGCACGTGTCGCCGGTCATGGCCACGACTCCGCCGGCTTGCAGCCAACGAATGGCTGGAATCATGGCCATTGCCGCCGATCGATCCGGCCCCTCGGCGGCAATGCGCACCCCCTGGGCCGCCAGCGCCTGCTTTTGCTTGGCTTCGAGTCGTTCCGTTGCGCGGCGGCCCATCATCAACATCAATTGCGTTTGGGGCGCGCGTTGCTTGAAAAAAGATGCCGCCATCTCCCAATTGCCGGCATGCGACATAATCATGACAGCGCCGCTGCCGCGTTGCAGGGCATGGTTCAGGTGATGCCAGCCGCTGGATGTAAATTGGGGTGGATGGGTGGTATCGATCAGCAGGCGGTCGATAAAAATTTGTGAGAAATTATGATATTGCCGCCAGACCAGCGTCAACCGCGGCCAAAAGCCCAGATGGGGAAACAGGCGCTGGAAAAATGTCAGGCCGTGGCCCAGTCGACCCGGCGCTAACAGAAAATGGCCGGTTACCACAAACCAGGTGAAAAAGGCAACCGGCCTGCGCCCGCCCCATCGGGCGGCCATGTGTAAAAAACGATAGAAAAGAGTTTGAATCATATCGGCTAGGCGGATGCCGCATCTCCTGTGTCGTGTGGAAAATGGCAGGTACGCGATCTTGTGGCTGCAACCAACTGCCTGTCAATGCTATGCATATCGTTTTAGGCGTCGCAGATCAATCAAAATTAAACATTGATGAAGTAGCGCTGCAAAGACCGAATGAAATGAGATATATGGAATTTTTTGCCGATGACGGGATTGAAATTGGGTTGACATAAAGGGGAATTGATGTTATTTGATAATAATTATCATTCATACTACAGGGGACTCACTTGGCAGACCATACAAAAAGATTTGAAACCATCATTCAACAATTAAGGGATCATGGCCACAAGATCACGCCGCAGCGGATGGCCATCGTTAACATACTTGCAAAAAGTGAACATCATCCTAGTGTTGAAGACATTCATGACCATCTAAAGCAAGACTTCCCGACAATGAGTCTTGCTACGGTATACAGAAATATCGTTATAATCAAATCTTTGGGGGAAGTGCTTGAATTGGGGTTCCCGGATGGGAGCAACCGCTATGATGGGAACAAGCCCTATCCCCATCCTCATGTTATCTGTATCAAGTGTAAACGAATTGTCGATCCGGACCTCGATAGCTTGGATGAAATGAAAAAAGAGGTCGCAGCCGAAACCAATTTTAAAATTTTGAATCATCGGCTGGATTTTTTTGGCATATGCAGCAATTGCACAATGGAAGATGCATAGTATATTTTTTTGCCATTATATGATAATTATTATCATCTAATAATTTAATCCACCAACTAAACATGCTATATTCATAGCTGCACGGTGGATATAGCCAAACAGCAACAGGAGGTAATGTTATGAGTGAAAACAGCAAGTGCCCGGTAACGGGCAGGACAAGCAAACCCATTGCCGGCGGTGGTACATCGAACACGGACTGGTGGCCGAACCAGTTGAACCTCAACATTCTTCATCAGCACTCTCAAAAAAGCAATCCAATGGGTGAAACGTTCAACTATGCAGAGGAATTCAAGACACTCGATCTGCAGGCCCTGAAAAATGATCTCTATGCCTTGATGACCGACTCTCAGGACTGGTGGCCGGCTGATTACGGCCACTATGGACCGCTTTTCATCCGCATGGCATGGCACAGTGCCGGCACCTACCGCATGGGCGACGGCCGTGGGGGCGCAGGGTCCGGCTCCCAGCGGTTGGCGCCGCTGAATAGTTGGCCCGACAACGTGAACCTTGACAAGGCGCGCCGTTTGCTGTGGCCGATCAAGCAAAAATACGGCAGCAAAATATCCTGGGCCGACCTGATGATCCTGGCCGGTAACTGCGCCATTGAATCAATGGGGCTGCCGACATTCGGTTTTGCCGGCGGGCGCGAGGACGTCTGGGAGCCGGAAGCGGACATCTATTGGGGCGCTGAGGATGAGTGGCTGGGTGACAAGCGCTACGCCGGTGACCGTGATCTTGAAAATCCGCTGGCAGCCGTGCAGATGGGCCTGATCTACGTCAACCCGGAAGGTCCGAACGGCAACCCGGATCCGGTCGCCTCTGGCCGTGACGTGCGTGAAACTTTCGCGCGCATGGCGATGAACGACGAAGAGACCGTCGCGCTGGTGGCCGGTGGGCACACTTTCGGCAAGTGTCATGGCGCGGGCGATGCGGCGCTGGTTGGTTCGGAACCCGAAGCCGCCCCCATCGAAGCGCAGGGGCTTGGCTGGAAGAGCAGCTTCGGCAGCGGCAACGGCGGCGATACGATCGGCAGCGGCATTGAGGGCGCCTGGAAGCCAAAACCGACCCAATGGGACATGGGCTATTTGAAGGTGTTGTTCAAATACGAGTGGGAATTGGTCAAAAGCCCGGCCGGCGCCAATCAATGGCTGGCCAAGGACGTAGACGAAGATGATATGGTGGTTGACGCGCACGACCCATCGAAGAAGCACCGGCCGATGATGACCACGGCAGATCTCTCCCTTCGCTTCGATCCGATCTATGAGCCGATCGCGCGGCATTACTTGAACAATCCCGAAAAATTCGCAGATGCCTTTGCCCGGGCGTGGTTCAAGCTGACCCATCGTGACATGGGCCCCCGCTCACGCTATCTCGGTCCGGAGGTTCCAGCAGAGGACCTGGTCTGGCAAGATCCGCTGCCGGCTGTCGATCATGACCTGATCGATGCCCAGGACATTGCCGCGCTAAAGGCCGACATCCTGGCTTCGGGACTGTCTGTTTCCCAACTGGTCTCAACCGCCTGGGCGTCGGCGTCCACCTTCCGCGGTTCCGACAAGCGCGGTGGGGCCAATGGGGCGCGCATTCGCCTGGCGCCGCAAAAAGATTGGGAAGTCAACCAGCCAGAGCAACTTGCGACGGTGTTGCAGACCCTCGAAAGAATCCAACAGGCGTTCAACGGTTCACAGTCCGGCGCGAAGAAGGTGTCGCTTGCCGATTTGATCGTTTTAGGCGGCTGCGCGGGTATCGAGCAGGCGGCCAAGAACGCGGGGAATGATGTGGTCGTTCCGTTCTCCCCCGGACGCACGGATGCGTTAGCGGAGCAAACCGATGCCGCATCGTTTACCGTACTCGAACCGGCTGCAGATGGGTTTCGCAACTATCTCAAAGCTAAATTCGCTGTATCGGCAGAGGAGTTGTTGGTCGATCGCGCGCAGCTTCTGACGCTGACCGCTCCTGAGATGGTGGTTCTGATTGGCGGCATGCGCGTTTTGAATGCCAACTTCGAGCAATCCCGGCACGGTGTTTTCACCCAGCGGCCGGAGGCGCTCACCAATGATTTTTTCGTGAATTTGCTTGACATGAGAACGACGTGGAAGCCGAGCCCGGAAGATGAAGATGTATTCGAAGGGCGTGATCGCACAACGGGCGCACTCAAGTGGACCGGCACTCGTGTCGATCTGATCCTGGGATCCAACTCTCAGCTTCGGGCATTGGCCGAAGTTTATGGATGCGAAGATTCCCAGGAGAAATTTATGAGCGATTTTGTGGCCGTGTGGAATAAGGTGATGAACCTTGACCGCTTCGACCTTGCCTGATCGCGGCAAAGATTCATCTAAGAGCTTTTGCAGCGGATGATGCTGACCGGTGATTTGTCCCTGCACAAGCCATGGGCAACCGGGGGCGTAACATAACTATTGACGCCCCCGGCACATCAGGCGCGCAGCGATTCAAACAAGGCCAGGTTGTTTTTCAACATGCAACCGGCCATCAGATCGTCCATGGCCTGGCGGTAATGATCAGTCTTGACGCCGGCGATCAAGCCATGTTTGTCGATATGGGACAGCAAGACCATGTTTTGCATGCGCACATCTTTCAAGGCAGGGTGATCGACCGCTATCACGCGGATGCCGCGTTTGGCGCAAAGATGTTCAATGTCGGCTGCGCCAACCGGCGCTGCAATATCTTTTAATGACAGATAGGGCATGCCGGCGGTGCCCTGACCCCCATAGCCGTCAGGCTAAGAGGGGAGGGTCGTTATTTTCACTGGTTCCATCGTTCCGCGTTGCATGAAAAATCGGGATCGGGATCGGTATCGAAATCAACATATGGGTCGCCAATTCGATTCCGATCCCGATCCCGATAAACTGCAACCGCGTTAAAACATGCTATTCAGCAGAACATAGCGCCCTTCGGGCGAAAAATAAATCCGCAGATTTTCGCAGATCAACCGCATTATAATCTGTGGAATTCGGCATAATATGCGGATAAAGGAAAATTAGAATGGAAAAACTGAAACGACAAGGCCCTGATTCAGTTATAGCGTTTGATTGTATTGGAAATGCCAAACAAATGCAATTATTATAAGGTCTCCAACTCAACTGAACCAGTGCCTCTGGGTTACGACCGGACTTTTTTGCCCTTTGGATCGTAATTGCACAACGGACCAACCACTGCCGGGATATTCTCGCAGAAGCTGTCAATTTCAACTTCCGTTCCCGGTTTGGCCAACTCGGGTGGCAAGTAGGCCAAACCAATATTTTTTCCGATGGTGTGGCCATATCCCCCGGTTCTCAGACGAGCGACCGATTTGCCATTGTGATAAACCGCTTCGCCACCGTATAGAATACAGGCGTCTTTTTCTATCAACACCGAACAGATGACTTGCTTGATGCCTTCGTGTTTGGATTTCTGAATGGCGTCGCGACCGATAAAATCGCCCTTCTCCAGCTGGACGGCAAAACCCAGTCCGGCTTCCAGCGGATTTTCATCCGGTGAAATGTCCACGCCCCAGGATAGAAAGCCTTTCTCCAGCCGCAACGAATCAATTGCCCGATAGCCGACCGGCATCATACCGAATTCTTCACCTGCAGCCAGCAAGGCGTCCCAAACGGCAACAGAATTTTTCGCTGCCGGGTAAACTTCCCAGCCAAGCTCACCAGCATAACTGAGCCGGTTGGCCTGAACCGCAACCCCGTTCACCGCGATGGTCTGAGTGGTCATATAGGGAAAGCCCTCATTGGACAGATCGGCGTCGGTTACTTTCGCTAATGTTACACGAGACTTGGGTCCCCACAGGCAAATGCAAGCGTAATCAGCAGAAACATTTTTTACCCGGACTGAATCGCCGTCTAAACGATGGTATTCAAGCCATCCCAGATCATACGAAGTGCTGCTGGTGCCGGTAATCAACCGGAACTCGGCGTCACCCAAACGGGCAATTGTCAAGTCGCTTTGTATGCCGCCGCGGCTGTCGCAGAACTGCGTATAGGTGAGCGAGCCAACGGGCCTGTCAATGTCGTTGGCAGCCACTTTTTGCAGCAGCGCCAAGGCACCGGGACCGGTGACATCAATTTTACCGAAACTGCTCATATCCAACAGTCCAACCCGTTCGCGACAAGCTTTGTGTTCTTCAGCAGATTGCTCAAAGTAATCCGGGCGATTCCATTTGAAGTCTTCCCGTTGCGCTTCGGTCTCCATCTTCCACTGCTTATCGGCTCGGAAGTAGTTCACACGCTCCATACCGTTTTTCTCGCCAAAAACCGCGCCATCCTGTTTCAGTCGTTCATACAGAGGGCTGGTCCGCAATGGACGCCCCCATGTGTATTCATCCAGCGGGAACTTCAAGTAATAGTAATACTTATAATTCTCACGACAACGGGCTGCAACATAATCCATATTCCTGTAGTGATCACCGAAGCGTCGTACATCATATGCGGTCATATCCAGGTTCGGCATGCCATTGATAATCCAGTCAGCCAGTTCCTTGCCCATACCGCCACCGGTCGCAAAACCATTAATACTCATGCCTGCAGCTGCCCACAGCCCCGGGACATCAGGGCAAGGTCCGACGCACGGAATCGCGTCAGGCGTAAATCCGTCAGGATGGTTCACCAGCCCTTGCGCATCGGCCTGTTGCAGAATCGGAACGCGTTTCATTGCGCCTTCCAATATCGGCGTGTACAGATCCCATCTTGAACCAATCGGTTCAGCATTATGCGCCCACGGAACGCCGTCTTCATACCAGGTTTCCGGGGTTAATTCAAATCCACCGATGAGAACCCCACCGACTTCCTCACGAATATAGGTCAAGTTGTCCGGATCACGCAACACCGGAGTCTTCGGACTAAACTTATTGTCATCCATCGCAATCGTCGTCATGTGTTGGTGCTGCACTGGGACAATCGGCAAAAAGGAACCGGCCATCTCGGCGACACGCCCGGCCCACATGCCGGCAGCGTTAATAATGATCTCACATTCGATGCGGCCCTTGCTGGTTACAATCGCTTGAATCGCGCCTTTATCTGTCAATTCAATGTCCTGAACCTGTGTATTGGTGTAAAACGTCACCCCCATTTTCCTGGCCTTTTTAACCATGTAAGTGGTCACTGTATGGGGATCAACCCAGCCATCCATTGGCAGGTGGATGCTGCCGACGACCTCATCCAGGCTGATTTCCGGATAGAGCTTCTGAGTTTCTTCCGGGCTCAGCAATTTGATGTCCAGACCAATACCACGAGCCTTACTCACCGCTTGTTTCAAGCTCATCAGTTGATCGGGGCTTGAAGCCATACGAATGCTACCCGTATGGTTCCATCCGGATTTTTCTCCGTCTTCGGCATAAAACCCCTTGTACAATTCTACACTGTACTGGCGCATACGCATCATCGTCAGGTTTGTGTGAAACTGTGTGACCATCCCGGCAGCTTGGCAGGTACTGCCGCTTGTCAGATCATGTTTTTCAACAAGAACGACATCCGTTTCACCGCCTTTGGCCAAATGATAAGCCGTGCAGCAACCAACGATACCACCGCCAACAATTACAATTTTCGAGCGCTCTTTCATTATTTCTTTCTCCTTTCATGTATCTCTTCAGCTTCAGCGAATATCTCGTTCAGTGAAGCTTGAACAGAATCCGGCAACGGGTCGGGAACATGGTTGTTTATAATATCGAGCGCCTTTTCATAGGAAGCATCCACAATATTTTTAGCTCCGCTCGCTTCCCAGGTCTCCCTGGTTTTGCGGTTGAATAAATCCACCTGGGACTGTTGTTTCATATTTTCATACGTGTGGCGGTGGGTGATGTATTCACCGCCCGGCCCTACGGACTCTATAACATCCAGGGCCATCAAATCGTCATTGATGGGCATGCCTTTCACTGCCTTGACGATCATTCTGACCATTTCGTAGCAGACCCTAAGATTTTTCACCGAGTTTATGCCGATGTATCCGTGTTTGGTGCAGTTCTCGAAATAGGACTTGCCGTTGTAGAGGCAGGATATATCCTGGGCGACATCCGCGGGGGTCAAGGGGCGCTCGAATACGGCAATTTGATCCAGGCAATCCAGAAAACGGGTTGCCTGGTCTACATCCTTACGCGTAGGTTTTCTCATGGTCCGGGTTTCAGGGTCGATCATGCGTGGGGCTTCCCCGAAGTTGACAAATCCCACCCGGTCCCTTTCGCACACAAAGTCCTTGGAGGTATCCCTGCCGCAGGCCCTGAAGGTTGGCGGGCATGCGCGGATGGCGTCCTCCACCAGGTGGGCCGGAATTTTCACCGTGATGTTATCTTTACCAACTGAGCAGCCGCTGCCATGGAATATCTCCACTGCCTGCGGGCTTTCGATCTTGACGCCAACGTTCCATAACAGGTCCAGGGTCGCTAGATGAACCTTTTCCAGTTCATCCTGCGAAAACATGTTCAAACCAATGCCGGCCGTTTGATTGAGACCGGGATGCAAACTTCTGATCGTCATGCCATACCACCTTTCTCTTTTGGGACTTGAAATTCGATATCCCTGGTTTCCCACCGGGCATCACCGGCTACAAGCCCCTTGAAGCGATTTCGAATCTGCGCCTCGACAGCTTCTGAAAGCTTAGCCGGATTTTCAGTGTTCAAGATTGAATTCACCCGCTTCAACGCCCGTTGATTGACGTCGGGCCTACCGGCCTCTTCCCACTTGCTGCGCATGCCTCGTTCCGCCAGATGCGTCAATAAACTAGTCTTGCGCATTTGTTTCAGGGTGTGGTTTGTTTTTATATAGGATCCTCCCGGCCCCACCGTTGATATGAGGTCCAAACACAGATTATTTTCACTGACGCCTGGAAACCGGACCAAGCGCTTAAGCATAAGGGCTATTTCGTTGTCGATCATCGCTTTGCCGAAATCAAACGTCATCAGGCTATCAAGCAAGCCCCCCATGTTCAGCATGTCGGATCCGGCAAGGACGGCCCCCGTCGTACTCATGCCGGTTTCATAGCCCGCCTGCGCATCGTTGGCGTGCGCATTGGTCAGACCGACATATCCCCCGGCCGGAACATGGTAAAACCGTGCCATCTGGTTGTGGGCCATGTGCATCAAGCCGGTCTCGATGGCGCCCGGCGTATAGTTGCCGGTACGCATATCAGCCACTGTCGACAGGGTGGCGTAAATCAACGGAGTTCCCGGGCGGATCATCTGCATAAGGGTGCTCATGGCTAAAAATTCCGCATTGCCCAAAGCAAGACTGCCGATCAGTGACATCGGCGCAGTCAGGCCTGCATTGGGTACGATGGTCCCGTATGCCGGCAGTCCATTTTCCACCAGGTAGATCAAATTTTCGGTGGAATCCACATCCATGGTCAGGGGAGAAATAACCGGGCAGCAGTGATGGGTGATGACAGGGCGCTCCAAATAAGCTTCCTTCCCACCGGCAACGATGGCTCCAAGCTCAAGCACATCCAACAACTCCTTCATGTTCGGTGTGTTACCGCGGATGGGTTTGGCGCAGTTTTTCAGGGCCGGGTAAAAACGTGAGATGCTGAATTGTCCATCGGGAGCATCATCGGCCAGTGTTGAAATTGAAAAAACATCGTACCCAGGTAGCTCGTTGACCAAAAAGGCGATATTGGCCATGTCGCGCGAAGTGGCGCGCCGCTCCTTGCCGGTGGAAGGATCCACGATGTTAGGCGCCGATGATGCGGTGACGACGACGGGCCGGTCCGTCGGTATCGTGCGGTCATACTCAGGCGCTCTGCCTTTGAAAGTAAAGGTTGGGGTAAACGCGCTGCGATACTCCTCAACCACCTGAGGTGGAAACTTAACCAGGCCGGTGCTGTGGTCAACCCTGCAATCGTGGCTGGCGTATATGTCCCGCGCCTTTTCATTATGTACGAGGATGCCTGCTCCCTCCAAAATTTCCAGCGAAGCATCGTGAATTTCCTGTACCGCCTCTCTGCTCAGTAATTCAGCAAACCGCATAAATTCTCCTTTATTTGATATCGGCCACAATAATTTTAAGCCCCAGCTCTTTCAGGTCTTTTTCAAATCCACCCGGAACTTTGCGATCGGTTATGAGAACATCAATCTGATCGATGGGGGCCACAACCCATTCAGCCACAAGCCCAAACTTGCTGTGATCCGCCATGGCGATGACCTGGCCCCGGGTCTGTTTTATCATTTTGCGTTCGATGGCGGCGATGTCCAAGTCCGGTGTTGTCAGGCCGGATCGCAAACTCAGGCCATCAACTCCTAAAAATACTTTATTTGCGTTGATTAACCGCATCTGCTCCAATGTGATCGGCCCCGCCAGAGAATGCGTCTCCGCCACGTAGGCTCCCCCTAAAAGAATCAATTCTACGGATTGCTCCTGAATTCGAGGAATCACGCCCAGGTTGTTTGTAATGATGGTGAAATGCATCGCAGGGTCAATGAAGTTTAGCATCTCAGCCGCAGAGGCGCCTTCTCCGAGGTAGACCATGTCGTGGGGTTCTACAAGGGAGGCCGCCGCTCGGGCAATCCTTTCCCGTTCTTCAGGATTTGTCTGCACGCTACTCTGGTACTCGAACCGGCCGGGGGATCTCCTCTTGCTGAAAACCGCCCCACCGTGGATGCGTTCTGCCAAGCCCCGTTCGGCGAAAAAATCCAGATCGCGGCGGATGGTCATTTCCGAGACGCCTAGCGTTTCACTCAGGACTGACACCCGCACTGTGAGTTCCTTGGCAAGGATTTCCAGGATATTTTGCCTGCGTTCGGCTGGGAGCATTGATTCCATAGAGATATTTCCTCATCTGTATTCGCGCTTTACAATCATGTATTTTTAGGGATACATAAATCTGTTAGTTTTTGTTGTCAAGTGTTGTTTATAACAAATAATAGGGATTAATTTATTTTTAATGTTCGATTTAATGTCATATCATTCCATTCTATGTTTATTTATGGTATTATTTACGGTTAGCATATATTGTTC
>JGI10211J34971_10004345_pt1 | contig 11249 bp, 10 predicted proteins | sample Etolagsediment_FD_34971 | JGI IMG/M metagenome (IMG submission 34971)
CCGTTCCAAACGCCCGATCGAACGTTACGGTGAACGTTCGATTCCGGAGAAATCTCTGGAGCCGCCGAGAAATATGAAGCGAATCGGGTCTCAGTATGAACCGGGGGTTCGGCGAAAACCAGGCGATCGGGTCTTCGTCGTACCACGGGAAGATGCCCTGCTCGTACGCCGAGAGCAGCATTCCCGGCGAAAGATTCCCGCCCACCGCAACAAGTCCGTGGTTCGAGACTCCTCTCGGGTCGGGGAAACGAAAGCGTCGTTCCTCACTCAGGTAGTTCATCGCGTCGGATGCGTATTTTTCCGTCTGCTACCTCGGCGACCGCTCTACCGCCCTCGGAAAAATCGCCAAACAATACCGCATCGATGAAATACTCTTTCAGTTCACTCTCTACGACCCGGGCGACATTCCTGGCGCCAAACTCGTCCGAGTATCCTTTTTCCGCCAGAAGATCGACGCATTCGGGCGTACACCGCAAGACAACATCCCGTTCCTGGAGTTGCCGGTTGAAGAGTGCAATCTCTTTCTCGACGATATTTTTCACAATCGCCGGGTCGAGGCGGTTGAACAGGACAACCCGGTCCAGCCTGTTGCGGAACTCCGGCGAAAACGCCTTCTCAACCGCATCGTGTACGGCTTCGGACGTCAGGACGCGGTCACCGAATCCGATCAGCGGGCGGCCGATATCCCGCGCACCGGCGTTGGAAGTGAGAATGAGAATGACGTTCCGGAAATCGGCCTTTTTTCCGGCGTTGTCGGTCAAAGTCGCATAATCCATTACCTGTAANAGNATGTTGTAGACGTCCTGATGCGCTTTTTCGATCTCNTCGAGTAATAAAACCGCGTGNGGCGTGCGGCGGACCGCGTCGGTGAGCAGGCCGCCCTCTTCGTACCCCACGTACCCGGGCGGCGAACCGATCAGGCGCGAAACGGTGTGCTTCTCCTGATACTCGCTCATATCAAAGCGGTGCAGAGAAATCCCGAGAACGTCGGCGAGCTGTCTGGCAAGTTCGGTCTTCCCCACGCCCGTCGGTCCAACAAAAAGGAAGCTCGCCACGGGACGGTCCGCCCCGCGAAAGCCGGCGCGCGATCGTTTAACCGCGGATACGACCGTTTCGAGTGCCTGATCCTGACCGAATACCTGCTCCCGTAACCGGTCGGCGAGATGTTTCAACTGCAGCTTCTCACTCCGGGAAACGCTCTTGACCGGTATCTTGGCGATCTTCGCGACGACCTGCTCAATCTGCAACTCGTCGATCGTCGCCGGTTTGGCCTCTTTTTCCGGGGTCGGTTCACCGGTTTCGTGTCGAAAAGTCGTCATCCGCATATACGCGCCGGCTTCGTCAAGAACGTCAATCGCCTTGTCGGGCAGGAACCGGTCGTTAATGTAGAGAGAACTCAGGCGGACAGCCGCTTCCAGCGCTTCGTCGGTGTATGAAACGTCGTGGTACTCTTCGTATCGGCTGCGCAACCCTTTGAGGATCGTAACGGCTTCGTCGTGGGTCGGTTCCTCGATGTCGATCCGCTGGAAACGCCGTGCAAGAGCGCGATCGCGTTCAAAAAAGCGCTTGTACTCAGAGAATGTCGTGGAACCGATGCACCGGAGCGTTCCGGCAGCCAGGGCTGGTTTGAGGAGGTTTCCCGCATCCATCGCCCCGCCACTTACGGCGCCGGCGCCCACGATCGTATGAATCTCATCGATAAACAGGATTACGTTTTTCTCGTGCTCAAGCTCCCGCAGTACCGCTTTCATCCGTTCCTCGAAATCACCGCGGTAACGGGTGCCGGCGATCATCGCTCCCATGTCCAGCGAAAAGAGTCGATAGCCTTTCAGGATATCGGGAACCGTTTCGTCGTAAATACGTTGTGCGAGTCCGTGCGCAATCGCTGTTTTTCCTACCCCGGGTTCACCGATGAGGATCGGGTTGTTTTTCAACCGGCGGCAGAGAACCTGAACGGTCCGTTCGACAATATCGTCCCGCCCTACCAGGGGTTCAAGTTGCCCTTTTTCCGCGCGCGCGGTGAGTTCAACGGTGAACTGCGCCAGGGCGGACCGTTTGCTCTTGCGCAATGCGCTCCCGGGCGCGGTTTTTTCATCGTCGTCTGGATCCGGGGCACCTTCCATCCCGGCACCGATTCCATCGTCCCGTTCATCATCGGAGTCGGAGTCGGTCGATTCGTCGAAAAAATCTTCCGGCAAACCGTGGCTGATTATTTCGAGCAGGTCCAGCCGATCAAGACCGGCCGACCGGAGAAAAAACGAACAATGTGCGTTTGACTCGTCATACATCGAGACAAGGAGATCCCCGAGACCGATTACTTCCTGTTCCGTCCCGGCGGAATGGAAGGCGACCCGCTCAATTACGTTCTTGAATGCGATCGTCTGAATCGGATCCCGAACCGCCTCTTCCCCGCGAACGGGTACCTTCTCCCGCAGATACGCATCAAGCGCTTCAACGACTTCATCGGGATCAACACCACACGCGTATAACACGTTTCTGGCGTAATGGAAGTGCAGCGACGCATACAGCAGGTGCTCCGGCGTCAAGTATTCATGCTTCCGGTCCTGCGCCTCCTGATAGGCCGCATTGAGTACAACCTGTACTTCTTTATCTACTTTCATTCGTGTTACCGCGGTACCGGCTCCATGGTGCACTTCAAAGGGAAACCGCGCTGTTTCGCGGATTTCCGTGTTTGCTGCACTTTTGTCGCTGCGATATCGTGGGCATACAACCCGACGACTCCCCTGCCTTTTTTATGTACATCCAGCATGATAACCGACGCCTCCGCCGCGTTTTTATGGAACACGGCCTTCAGAACCTCCACCACGAATTCCATCGTCGTATAGTCATCGTTGTGCAGAATAACCTGGTACATCGGCGGTTCGACGACTTTTTTACGGGTTTTTTCCTGGAGGTCCCCGGATGGAGTTCTCTCGGTACTCATTTCAGAAATGAATGTATCGCTTCCGACGCCAAAAATAAAGCGTTACCAGGAATTCTCAAACCGACGAGAATCGCCGAAGCGTTACCGTGCGGGACCAAAAAAACCGAGTTCGTCACGCCCGCTTCGAATCTCCAGCCGTGCTTCGACGGCTACCGGAATGTACGCCCTACCAAAATCGGTATCTACCCTGCTGCGGTAAACGAGCCAGTATTTTCCGTTCGGTTGCGTCCTGAGAGCGGGGACGAACGATGCCAGGCCATCCGGCTCGTACAGGTACCGGCTCTGCCCGCCGGTCTGATTCACCAGATAGTCGAGTCCCGGCGCCGGCGAGCCGGGGGACAGAAGGAGCAACGAAAACGTTATGCCGTTGTTCTTCATGAACCATGCGAGTTCTTCAAGACTGTACCGATCGAATGCCGTTTCCGGCAGCGCACCGTCACTCACAAAGACTACGTGCCGTCGGAGTCCCCGATTCGTCAATTCGGCAGCGGCAAGATGTATCGTCCGCTCCGGGTGGCGTACCAGCGTCGAGCCGCTTTTTTGCATCGATTCAAGGTGACCTCCCGTTTCCGCGACGTACCGCTCCAGTGTCGAAGGACGTTCGAGCAATCGCTGCGGCTCGTCTTCAGTGACATAGACCCTGAGCGTCTCTGATTCGGAAAGCGAACCGAAAATATTCCGCAGCGCTTCGGTCGCGGATGGAATCCCGTCCGATCTGTCGGCCACCGACGAATCGAAAACAAGAGCCATATCGAGGCCGGTCGCCGAAAAGCCCGCCGAGTCCATCGTTATCTCTTCCTGAGGAATGCTCTTTTCCGAGATCAGGAAATTCTCTGCCGAGAGTCCGAGAATCGGCCGGCCGGCCCGGTCAAGTACACTCAGTTCGATACCGATCGTGGGATAACTCCGGGTAACGATGCGATGAATCCGCACGTCGAGCCCGCTGTACAGGGCCCCTTCCGGAGTAAACATCACGACCTCGTCGGCGTCAAAATCTCCGACCGCGATTCTGCCGTTCGCGTCATCGACGGCGGAGGTGATTCTCTTTCTGCTCCCGTCGTCAATAGCCGACACGATTACCTGATTCCGCGGATCGTAGATCAGCACCGTTTCCCGTGCCGAGAGGAGAAATCGTCCGTACCGGTCAACTTCAATATCTTCAATCTCGATACCGTCATCCAGCTCGAGGCGTATCGTTTCCAGGAAGTTCCCGCTTCCATCGAATCGATGCAATACCGTACCCGTGCCGCGATTATCGGCGACCCAGAGCGCATCCTCAAACCACTGGACTCCGGTTGGCTGCACGATACCGGAGAATCCCGGGCCCGATCTTCCGAACGAGAGTAGGTACGCGCCGTTCGCGTCGAACTTACTGATTCTTCGCCCCCCCCATTCACTGACGAAAACCGAATACACATCGTCAACGGTGAGGTATTGCGGTCCAAGGAGCTCGCCGTCACCAAGGCCGGTCGTCCCGAACGAACTTACCCGCATACCCTGTGGCGAGAGGCGCGTAATCCGGTCGGCTCCGAACTCCGCCACCAGAATGTCTCCGTCGGGGAGTCGAAGGATATCGAACGGCTTGTCGAGTCCCGCAAGTCCTCCGCTCAACGTAGCCTGGATTCTCCCGTTTGGATCGACTTTCAGTATTTCCTGCCCGGCGAGCGACGAGATATAGACCGAACCGTCGGGGGACGGAGCAAGAGCGATCGGACGCTGAAATATCCGGACATCGGCGGGGACGGCGCGCAGCACGGTAGAGAGCGCGTAGGCAACCGGATCCGGCTGTAACGGAAGAATCCCGCGTCGGTACCGAATCGTATCAATCTGGCCCAGCAGATACGCACCCGAGGTGGCGGAAATACTGTCCCACTCCGATAAGGCGGCATCCACGAGCCCGCTATGGTAATACGTCCGGCCCAGCCATTCCCGCGAGAGCGCATTTTCCGGCTTGAACGAGAGCGCACGGACGAACGCGACTATTGCATCGGAAAACCTGCCTTCATGGAATGCGCCTACCCCCCAGCGGAACTCATCCCGCGATCGGGCGGCATCCAGGTCAATCTGCGCTCCGGGGATTCCCGGCGTCCCCGGTTCCGCCTGGGCACATACCGGTACCGCGATGGCGATACCGAGCAGTGCCGACAATATCCANCGCGGGATTCTTCCCCGTGCGGTCACTGTCCGTCTCCGGTCGAACGACGCGGTACCGAATCAAGCAATTCCCGGTAATGGGCGACGATTTCACCGTTTCCCGACGAGATCCGGATGGCTCGCTCGTACACCTCTTTTGATCGCTGCAGATCACCAAAGCGCCGGAGAGCCAGCGCGTATGAATCCAGATATGCCGGGTTTTCCGGCCGAATGGTGATAGCACGGCTGCAGTATCCGAGCGCTGCGGGAATCTGGATGTTATTTTCCGCAAGAATGAATCCCATTGAGTTCAACGCATTTGCGTTGTTTGAATCGATTTTCAGCGCGCGTTCGAGATTCGCAATCGCCGGAGCCGTTTTCCCTTGCGCATATACAACGTACGCGAGAGCCGCGTAAACCTTCGCCGATTCGTACCCGTCCTCCAGGAGACGGTTGAACTCGAACTCCGCAAGACGGTATCGTCCGGTTACCGCGTAAATATACCCCATTATCATGCGGCTCTGATAAATATGCAGAAACCCGATATCGGAGTTGACCACCTGTTCAAGATAAAGAAGTGCCTCGTCGTGTTTACCCAGATGGGTATAACACAGACCAACGTAGTAACTGAGGGTCGCCTGCTCGGTGTCATCTACGTGAAGTGCAAGAAAAAGCTCCAGGGCTTCGCGATATTTTTTTTGACGGTATCGCTTGATTCCTTCAATCATTGTCTGGATACGAATGTAGCGTTCCTGTAAACGGCTTCCACGGCATGATTTACCGGATTCAACATAATCGGACTTACCGAAATCATGCCCCGATTAATCGCCGCCCAATCCGTACCTTCGTCTGGAACCGCATGCACCGGTTTCCCGTCGACAAAATAGTAGGTACCTCCGCGCGGCGGCACAAAAGGCAGGAGTGTATCATCATATCTGCGAACCGACGGTGAAGTGATGCACGCTTCTACCAGGTCGGGTCGATTCGGCGCGTTGATATTGATGAAATGGTCTTCGTTCCAGAGCGCAATCAGTTCATCGAGATTCGACGCGACGAAATCCGCTACCGGTTCGAAAAAAAACGGTTCACGGAATGAATCGATCGAGACCGCAATTCCCGGAATGTGTTTGTACGCGGCCTGCCGCGCGGCAGCGGCAGTTCCCGAATAAATAATATCCGATCCGAGGTTCGCGCCGAGGTTGATTCCCGACACCACTACGTCGGGTTTAATCGGCAGCGCGCCAAGCGTCGCCAGAATGACACAGTCGGCAGGACTCCCGCTTGTCGCGTATTCGCGCTCTTTCACACGCGTACAACGGATCGGTTCCGACATCGTAATCATATTGGACGTTCCACTTCGCTCACCGTCCGGAGCAAGAGTCCAGACGTCGTGACGGCCTTCGAAAGCCGTTCTCAGTGCTGCCAGACCCGGGCTGTAGATTCCGTCGTCGTTGGTGAGAAGAACGTTCACGAAAACGACTGTAACACCGAGCTGAGCGCATTGTCAAACCGCACCGTTCCCGCTACTCTTGGCGCCAATGGCATGGACGGCGGTACTGTTCTCAGCGATTATGGTTGCCCTCGCGCTACCGAACGACCTCTCCGCGTCGGGATTTTCCCTGATTGGCGCGGTCGCTCTCGTACCTCTGCTCCTGGCGGTCTACGGCNCGAAGTCGTGGCGCACGGCTGCGCGAATGGGCGCTCTTTTCGGCGCGGTTTCGACGGCGGCGGCGAATTACTGGCTCGCATTCTTTGGAGAATTTTCAGTCTGGACGATCGGGGGGACGGTACTCGGATATACCGGGTACAACGCGATCCTTTTCGGGTACCTGTTTCACCTCTCCCGGAATCCCCGATTCAGAACTCTCCGTATCGCCGTCCTGTGGACCGGGTATGAATATCTCAAGTCGGTGGGCTTCCTCGGGTATCCATGGGGGTTGATCGCCTATCCCGCGACCAATCTGTTACCGCTCGCGCAGCTCGCCGAACTTACCGGTGTCTGGGGCCTCTCATTTCTGATGGCATTTGCAAACACATCGATCGCCGAGCTCGTTTTTCCGGTCGGAGCGTTCGTCGCGGTTGGTGCTGCCGCCCCCGCACATGACCGGCAATCGGTCGTTCAACCGGCAGTCGCGGCCGTTCTCCTCTTTCTTGTTGCGGCGGGGTTTGGCCAGTACCGATTGACCCACCGTGTCGAAGCGCAAGGCCAGCTCTCGGTCCTGCTGGTACAGCAGAATGTCAACAGCTGGGCGCCCGGACGCTTTCCGGAAGCGCTCTCTCAGGCACAGAACCTTACCCGGGAGGGCATCGAAAAATCCGGCCGCCCCGATCTCATCATCTGGAGCGAAACAGCCCTTCGGCGGCCTTACGTCGATCTCGATGAATATTACCGGGTCAACCCGCCCGGCGATTCGTTCCTGGAGTTCCTCCGTGAGACCGGTGCGCCGCTTGTAACCGGGACACCGTTGTGGGTTTCACCCGATACCAATGACCTGATGAACGGTGCGGTACTCATTTTTCCCGACGGGAGTGTCGGCGGCCGGTACGGCAAGCAGCAGCTGGTACCGTTTGCCGAATCGATTCCCTATTACGAGAATGAAGCGGTAAAAGCGTTTTTCCGGAATGTCATCGGCATATACGGGAGCTGGGTTGCGGGCGAGGCAAGCACCGTGATGGAAGTCCCCTCCGCAGGGATCGTAATAGGGACGCCAATCTGTTTTGAAGACGCGTTTGGATGGGTCTCCCGGTCGATGGTGAATAACGGCGCCCAGGTCCTCATCAATCTTACGAACAACTCATGGAGTCGTCGCGCGTCGGCTCAGACGCAGCACTACATGGCGGCACGATTACGCGCGATAGAGATGCGTACGCCTCTGGTGCGTGGCACAAACAGTGGACTCACGGCCGTTGTCAATCCATACGGTGAACTCACGGCGTCCGCTCCAATGTTTACGAGTGGAGGCTTTTCGGCGATTGTCGAGGTGTACCCCCAGCCGGTCACGCTGTACCGACGTGCCGGCGACCTCTTCGGAATCGTTTCAGTCGTTCTGGCTCTGCTCTGGACGGTGACGACCTGTGCAGACGACGAACAAAAAAAACGGGATCACCTCTTCGGTCGACCCCGTTTGAACGCGTAGATACGCTGTTTCACCCTTTGATGTTGTACTTCCTTCGGAAACGTTCTACACGTCCTGCGGTATCAACGAGCGTCTGCTTACCCGTAAAGAACGGGTGTGACGCACTGGAAATTTCAACGTCATAGAGTGGATAGTCGTTCCCATCTTCGTATTTGATGGATTCTTTCGTCGCTACGGTTGAACGTGTAAGAAACATCGTCCCACTGGCTGTATCCCGAAATACGACCATCCGATAACCGGGATGAATGTCTTTTCTCATCGCTATTCCTCCACTCATTCCATGCCCGATGTATTCATCGAACGTAGAAAGTCAGCATTATTCTTGGATTTACTCATCCTGTCAATGAGCAGTTCTATGATCTCGACATCGTCCATCGGATTGATCACTTTGCGGAGTATCCACATTTTCTGCAGTTCTTCTTCCGTCAGGAGGAGATCTTCGCGCCGTGTTCCCGATTTCTTGATGTTGATAGCCGGGAAAAGACGTCTGTCGGAGAGTCTCCGGTCCAGGTTAATCTCCATATTTCCCGTTCCCTTGAACTCTTCAAAGATAACCTCGTCCATTCGGCTTCCCGTTTCGATGAGCGCGGTCGCGACAATCGTCAGACTTCCGCCCTCTTCGATATTCCTCGCAGCACCGAAGAACCGTTTTGGTTTATGCAGCGCGTTCGAATCGACACCACCGGAAAGGATTTTCCCCGACGTCGGGACGGTCTGGTTGTACGCTCTGGCAAGGCGCGTGATTGAATCCAGGAGGATAACAACATCCTTCTTGTGTTCTACCAGACGGCGGCTTTTTTCCAGTACCATCTCGGCGACCTGAACGTGTCTGGTTGCCTGCTCATCAAATGTCGAGGCGATCACCTCCGCCTTGACGTTCCGCTGCATATCGGTGACCTCTTCCGGTCGTTCATCAATCAACAGGACGATCAGGTATACTTCCGGATGATTCTCGGTGATCGCGTTCGCGATTTTCTGCAACAGAATCGTCTTACCCGTTCGTGGCGGCGAGACGATGAGCCCGCGTTGTCCCTTTCCGATCGGGCAAAACAGGTTGATCATGCGGGTCGCGGGCTCGTTTCGGAGCATCTCCATATTGAGTCGCTGGTCCGGATACAGCGGTGTCAGGTTGTCGAAGGGAACCCGTGTCTGCGCGATTGTAGGATGATCGAAGTTAACGCTCTCAACCCGAAGCATCGCGAAAAACCGCTCCCCCTCCTTCGGGGGTCTGATCTGACCGTAGACGGTATCACCGGTTTTCAGGTTGAAGAGGCGAATCTGGGACGGCGATATGTAGATATCATCCGGACCGGAAAGATACGAATGTTGCGGAGACCGCAGAAAGCCGTACCCGTCGGGGAGTACTTCCAGGGATCCGTACGCGTATATCGTTCCGTTCCGTTCCGTATGCGCTTTCAACACCGCGAAAATCACTTCCTGCTTTTTCAGCGAAAGTAGATTTTCTCCTGCAATCCCCATCTGCGACGCCAGTTCACGCAACGAGGTCATATTCATAACCGTCAGTTCGTTGATACTCAAGCTGCTGTCGTTTTTCAGGTCGGCAAAATCGATGTTCGCCGTGATCTCCGTACCGGGCTCAAGCGCCGGCGGCGGAATTACGTCCTGCATATCCGAGGCACGCATATCCGAGGCACGCATATCCGAGGGGCGCATATCAGGTCCGTTGTCCCGCGGTACCGAAACGCGGACGCGTTTTTTTCTGGTCGGTTTCCGGACGACGGTTTTTGCCTTGTCCTGATTCGGTTCCCGGGGTAATTCTTGAAATGTTTCCAGATTGTTGTTTTCCGTATTTTGGTCCTGTCGCATAGAGTTCTCCAGCTCTTAGAAATCATATCGGTGCACCAAGGGAAACCAAGCGGGTGCTTGTGTCTAACTAAAACGCACTGAAAGTGACCTGGATTGGCAAGTAGGTTGAGTGAATATATCGCCTGCGAATCCGATTGTCAAGTCCGTGAGGCTATGTCGTCGACGGCTATTATTGGCGTCGCTTGTTTTCGTAGCTGTTCAAGAGGAAGGGAAAAGATATCGATCCCGTCGCTGTTCCGCAGCATTTCGCAGCGGCCTTCAAAAACGACGCCGTCTGCAATCCGTATTCGGGCGGCACGGACATTTCCGTACACGACGCAACCCGGCAACATTTCGACCTCGCCGATCGCTTCCAGGTTTCCCGTCACTTTTCCGCCAACGACAATATTCCTGGCTCGCACGTTTGCCTGCACGTTGGCGCCGTCTTCAATATACAGAAACCCTTCTGCCTCGATTTCACCTTCGTATGTTCCGCTGATTCGTGCCGAGCTGGTGAACCGCAGAACTCCGACAAGCCGCGTATTTTTACCCAGTCGGGTCGCGGTCTGTTCTATAGACCCGGGATCAAGATGATGCGCCATTCGCTATTTTGTCGTCATGACGAACGTACCGTCCCAATCTTCCGGCGGCGGGTTCTCGACATAGTGCTTACACCGGGCGAAGTAGACCTTTGACGGACCGTCTTCGCCATCGATTTTTAACGCCTGGCCAAAAAACTTGAGGGCTTCCTCGAATTGCATCAACTTATAGAGTTTTCTGCCTCGGGCGAACAGGTCCAGCACCCGTTTTTTCTCTTCAGTAATCATGACTCAGCCTCCTGCATCTGGCCGATCTCCAACTGAAAGTGCTTCCGGTACTTCTTCTCCAGCTCCTCCAGAGAGACTTCATCGGCTTTGAGGACGTTGTCTTTGTTCTGTAATTCGGCAACCTCTTCCTCAAGGCCTTCTATGGAAGCGAGCGTCTGCTTTGCCTCTTCCACGATCCGCCGCGCGAACGCTTCGACGGCAGATTGATCTCCGGCGTCCAGATCCCTCGCTTCCGATAGTAATCCGCTGATCGGTTCCTTGATATGCTTCGTAAAATAGAGGAGAGAGTTTCTCAGCGATTCCACGAGTGTGAGTCTTCGTTCGCGGCGAGCGACCTGTCGGGAAAGCTCGTGTTGCCGGAGCACCGCCTGTATTCGCGCAAGCACTTCAGAAAAGTTGAAC
>JGI10211J34971_10004347_pt1 | contig 11245 bp, 9 predicted proteins | sample Etolagsediment_FD_34971 | JGI IMG/M metagenome (IMG submission 34971)
TTACGATAACCGATGAAAAAAACTTTGCTAAATTTCCAAAATATATCAGTTCAATTAAAGAGTTAGTCATTGCTTTAGCTACAGAAGATTTTAAAATTGCGGTGAAATATCATCCCAATGCAAATCAACAAGATTTGCTTGAACTTGGCAGGCTCACTGAAAAATTAATTGTTTTGCCCTCGGATTTGCCCTTTGAAGTGTTGTTGCCTTTATTATCAAAAGCCACGCTAATTGCTGAGTTTTCTTCTACCTTATTAACCAGTAAATTGTTAAACCCTAAAATGCGTGTTTGTTCAATTACTCATGCTAATCAAAATGTACCACCTGAGTTGAGTCATTTGTTTAAAGCCATACAAATTGAGTCTATGTCTATTGAACAGCTAAAACAGCAAATTAAGGTGAGATGAATTTGCAGAAATTACTCTTTTTACCTTCCACGCCGTTAAATGTTTTGCTTAGTGCGGCCTACGCCCTGCAACAAAATTCTGATGTAGTAAATGAACTTTGGTTGATTGACCAACGTACAACAGATAATAACCCCTATTATCTAGCTCTATTGGATTGGAAGCAGTCACCTTTTAAGCAGGTTAGAATTTTGCCAGGAAAGGCTAAAGGTCTACATAAGCTCAAAGAAAGACGGCAAAACTTCGCTATACTTCGGAGTAGTTTAGAACAATTTCAACCTACTCAAATTTTAGTTGGTAGTGATCGTCGCATTGAGTTTCAATATGCTATGCATTATGAAAAGGGATTAGGTAAATCAGTAAAGGGTATTTATTTAGATGATGGTCTTTATTCCTACGTTGGAAGGCCCGCACAGCCATTTAAAGATGGCGTAAATGTTTGGCTAAGAAAATTAAGTTATGGTTTCTGGTGGCAAGAGCCAAGCACGGTAGGTGCATCAAGTTTAATTGAACAGGCCTGGTTATTTCAACCTTCTTTAGCTGTTGCACCTCTTCAACAGAAATCCTTAATGTCTTTCAATATTGATTGGTTTACATCAAGTTCACTCTTAAGTTTAAGTCGTTCATTAGCCAGTATTCTATGTGTAAATATAGAAAAAATATCAGAAATTGATTTATTGATTTTAATTCCTCACCCCAATAATTTTAAAAAAATTCCTAACTATGCCTCTCGTTTAAGGCAACGCATTTTAGAAGAAGTTTCTTTAGGTAAAAAGGTAGGTATTAAGTACCACCCCAGAATGCAGGTGGCTGATGAGCTTGATTTAGAGTCTATGGGGGTTTATGAGATTGTTCCGGCCCAAATGGCGTTTGAGTTTTGTTTACCAATGCTTTCTAAAGACTGTATTGTTCTTGGCGATGTTGGCACTGCACTGTTGACCACCAAGTGGCTGCGTCCAGAAATTAAAGTTCAAGCAGTATTGGATAAAGAAGATGACTTTCAAAATCGGTTTGTTCCGCTGACTCATGCGATGAGAATTGAAGTTGTTGAAGATTATGCCTGTTAACAGCAAGCGTTAAAAGAGCTTAAATTTTAGCTCTAATCCTTGAGAATATAGTAAAATTGATTACCCTCGTAATTATGTCTTCACAGTTATAAAAAGGTGTTTATGAAAATCGCAGTCGCAGGAACCGGTTATGTCGGTTTATCACTTGCCGTGCTAATGGCTCAAAATCATGAAGTGGTTGCTTTAGATATTATTCCGGAAAAGATTGAATTGCTAAACAAAAAACAATCACCGATGGTCGATGATGAAATCACGCATTTTCTAGAAAACAAAACATTAAACTTTACAGCTACATTAGACAAAGACCAGGCTTACCAAGATGCCGATTTTGTGGTGATTGCCACACCAACTGATTACGATACCGAAACCAATACTTTTAATACGTGTTCTGTTCAAGCGGTAATTGCTGATGTTCTTGCCATTAATCCAAGTGCGGTTATGGTGATAAAGTCTACTATTCCCGTTGGATATACAGATAGCTTAAAAAAGCAATTAAACATTCAATATCCATCATTAAACATTAACCTCTTCTTCTCACCAGAGTTTTTAAGAGAAGGTAAAGCTCTTTTGGATAACCTTTATCCATCACGCATTATTGTGGGCGAAAAATCTGAGCAAGCTAAAGTATTTGTAGGCCTGTTAGTTGAAGGGGCGTCTAAACCAAAAGAAGAGATTCCTGTTCTATTTACCAATAGCACTGAAGCGGAAGCGGTTAAACTCTTCTCTAACACCTATTTAGCGATGCGAGTCTCCTACTTTAATGAGCTAGATACTTACTGTGAATCTCATGGCTTAAGCTCAAAACAAGTGATTGAGGGAGTTGGCTTAGACCCACGTATAGGTGATCACTACAACAACCCAAGTTTTGGTTACGGCGGCTACTGCTTGCCAAAAGACACCAAACAACTGTTAGCCAACTACCAAGATGTACCTAACAACATTATTAAAGCGATTGTAGATTCAAACACCACCCGTAAAGACTTTATTGCCGACCAAATCATCAAACGCTTAAATAGTACCAAGAAGCCTCAAGGTGAATTTAGCGAAGCTAAAGAGAGAGACCACCTGGGTGGAAAATCAGTGGGAATTTACCGTTTAGTGATGAAACAAGGTTCTGATAATTTTAGAGCCAGTGCAATTCAAGGCATTATGAAACGCATTAAAGCTAAAGGTATAGAAGTCATAATTTATGAACCAGTTTTAACAGAAGAAGGCAAAACCGAATTCTTCCACTCACAAGTCATTGATGACTTAAGCAAATTTAAAACACAAAGTGATGTCATTATTGCAAACCGCATGATTGACGATTTATTAGACGTAGCAGACAAAGTTTATACTCGCGATTTATTTGGAAAAGATTAATGAACATATTAGTGACTGGCACAGCCGGGTTTATTGGATTTTACGTTACTCAAGCCTTGTTAAAGCAAGGTCATGCAGTTATCGGTATAGATAATCTTAATGACTATTACGATGTATCATTGAAACAAGCACGTTTAGATTTTTTAACGCAGTTTTGTGAAGAGAATCAATTTCAAGACCAGTATCAGTTTATCAAAATGGATATTGCCGATAGGGAGGCGATGCATAGATTATTTGCAGAGAATCTATTTGATAGAGTGATTCATCTAGCCGCTCAAGCTGGAGTTCGTTATTCGATACAAAACCCAGATGCTTATGTTGATTCCAACTTAATTGGTTTTGTGAATGTATTGGAAGGTTGTCGTCAGCAACAAACCGCACACTTAGTTTATGCCTCATCAAGTTCAGTGTATGGAATGAATAGTAAAATTCCATTTTCAACTGACGACAGAGTCGATTATCCAATCTCTTTATATGCGGCGACCAAAAAATCCAATGAGTTAATGGCACATACTTATAGCCATCTCTATAAAATCCCAACGACTGGATTACGTTTCTTTACTGTATATGGTCCTTGGGGGCGTCCTGATATGGCGTATTTCTCATTCACTAAGAAAATATTGAATAACGAAACAATTGATGTCTTTAACCACGGACAAATGCAACGTGATTTTACCTATATCGACGATATTATCGAGGGTATAGTTAGAGTTATGGAAATAATCCCAGCAAGAAAATCCAGCGAGTTTTCTACAGCAGAAGCACCATACAAAATCTACAATATTGGTAACAATCAACCTATTACCTTAGAGCGATTTATTAATGCCATTGAGGATGCAGTAGGTAAAAAAGCAGTTCGTAATAATCTACCTATGCAAGCAGGGGATGTACCAAGAACTTATGCGGATGTGAGTGAATTGATGAAGGATATTGATTTTAAACCGGCAACTGAAATAGAGATTGGGGTTCAGAAGTTTGTGGAGTGGTATTTAGATCAATTTGTAGGCCCTATTTTGGAAGCCAAAGAAAATAACAATGCTTAAAGAAAACAGACTAAATCTTAAACTAGGCTTTTTTTTATTGTATGGATTGGTGATGCTAATCTTGGCTTATAACATCCAACCCATGCACGATTATGGTTTGTATTTTGCTCATTGGGAGTTGGTACTTCATGGCGGTGATCCATGGCAGAAAATCGGGGGCGCAAACGCTTACGGCCCAGTTTACAATGCATTTGCTTGGTTGTATGTTATAGATACACAACTGCCAAAACTGGTTTTTACAGCGAGTTGGCTTTTTGTTTCATTTTACGCAATAAATGCATTTTGGAAATTGGCACACCCAACACGGTTACACAAGGTTTTGTTTATACTGCTTTGGCTATTTAACCCATTTTTTATTTTAAGTACCATTTTTTATGGTTTTAATGATGCGTTTGTTGCTTTGCTAGTTTTTTTAGCCATGTTAATGACCGTTAAGTTTAAGCGCCTGGGTGGCGGTGTTTTTCTACTCTCACTTGGGGTTTTAACAAAAATTTATCCTTTATTTTTGTTGCCTTTTACCGTTAAAAATAAACAACAGTTGTTTAAATATGGATTGCTTTTTGTATTAATTGTATTTGGTGGCTATTTACTAACTTACTTTATTTGGGGCGATTCGTTTTTAAATGCTTTTGGTAAAGCAAATGGACGAGACCCAACACTGTTTTCGGTAATGCGCTTTGTAACAGGTGCATATTTTCCGTCCCAAACTTTTGGACAAGCCATATTAGCGGTATCAAATCTTTTGATACTCTTGGGTATTGGATACATTTTTAAGTTATTTATGGTGGGTCGAATTAATCAAATAACCGCCTTTTTGGCCAGTTTTACTGTGTTATTGATGTTTTACAAAGCCGGTCAACAACAGTTTTATCTGGTATATTTTGCTCTTTTTGCCGCATGGACTATTGTGGATTTTAAACAAGAAACCCCAAATATAAAGGCTTTTTATGCTGTTTTAGTGCTTGGGCTGTGGATGAGTATTATGGCCGGTTTAGTTTACCCTTTAACAGGTCAAATGGAGGGCAATTATTTGTGGCTTCGTGATGTGATTGGATTACCAACGTTTATTATTTTAGTTGTTGTTTTGTCTTACCTTTTAAAGCCCGTTAAGTTGGCAAAAGGTAGCGTGAGTAGCTATGGAGATTTAAGTAATGAAAAAGAGTAATGACGCCCCTTTATTTTACATAATTGTAACTTCTTATAACCGCGCTGAACTATTAGGCAGAGCAATTAATTCTGTTTTACAGCAAGATAATCCTAATTGGCGAATTTTGTCTTATGGTTTACATAAGAGGTTACGCGCATGAAAAAAATAAATGTAATTTGCTTAAAGTGGGGTAGTAAATACCCGACTAGTGATGTTAATCAACTGTATTCAATGGTCAAGAGAAATCTAAGTACACCGTTCGAGTTTTATTGCATTACCGAAGATGCCGAAGGTCTTTTGGAAGAGGTCAATGTGTTGCCTTTATATGATGGCTCTCTTACCGGGTGGTGGCATAAGCTGTCTATTTTCCGTAAAGAATTTTATGGCCTAACCGGCACTGCGTTGTTCCTGGATTTGGATATAGTCATCAGTGCAAACATAGACGAACTGTTATTATTTCAGCCTGGCAGAACTTGTTCTATCCAAGATAAGGGGGGCAGTAAATGGAACGTCATTAACAGTTCTGTCGTTCGCTATGAGATTGGTGAGCTAGACTATGTATGGCAGGGTTTTTTATATAATCAAAAGTGGATTATGGAGAATATGCATGGCGATCAAGATTGGTTAGGTTTAGTAGTGCCTTCGGTTGAAGTCTATCCATCAAGTTGGATTGTGTCTTATAAAAAAGATTGTAACTCTAGAGGTTGGAGAAAATTGGGTCACCTAGGCGAGTGGCTTATGAAAAAAGGTTATTTGAAGCCAGTAGGGGAAGCTGTGCTACCCAAAAAATCTAAGGTAGTTATTTTCCATGGAAAACCTGACCCTATCGATGTAGTAAACACCTCCTATAAACAATGGAAAAAAGCAACCTGGATTAAACAATTTTGGAACTAACTAAATTAGATTATTTAAAAGTATTAATTTTAAGCGTTGCCGGTTGGTCCATTGTTCTAACCAAGCTGATGTCTTTTGAAAGCATTTTTTTACTATTGGCACTCATCTCTATTGGAATGTTTAGACGTCCGCTAAAAGAAGCCTTAAATTTACCTAAAGCTTGGTTTGTAGTCTTGCTATTTGGATTTGTATTGTTAGGTATAGCACCTATTTTTTTCTACATGCCCTTAGGAGAATCCTCCTTTGGTTTAATTGATCATAAAATGTCAGCTGTTGTTACTTTACTATTCATCTGGATTGTTTTTTGGCAATTAAAACCCTCCGAGGATGTTATTTGGTGGAGTTTGATTTTCATATCGTTATCTATTCCATTTGTTATCGGTTATGAACTTTATAAGTTGGGGGATTTTAATGCAATTTTCACGCATCGATTTGGTGGTATAGCGACGCCAACAGTTCTAAGGTTTGGCATATACAGTAATTTGTTTACTGTTGTCCTGTTGGGTGGTTTTATTTGGGCGATTAAGCGTAATCCATGGATCATCGTTATTCTTATAGTCGTTGCATTATTGACATTTGTCGGTTCGTTGGTGTCCGATACGCGCTCAGCATGGGCTGGATTACCCGAAGCCATAATTGCTTGGGCGATATTTTACTGGATCTACCTTAAGCGAAATTCTACTGTCAATATGAAAAGGATAATTGCATTGTGGGTTTTCTTTTTAGTAAGTTTTGTAGCCATTTTGTTTTATTTTGGGGACAGGGTTGAAAAACGCTGGGATGCCATGACCGGAGATTTTGAGGGCTATGCAGAAGGTAGTGGTAATGCGGGGAGTATAGGTTTACGTTTGGTACTATTTGAAGCCGGGATTCAAGGTTTTCTAGAGCAACCTTTGAAGGGAGTTGGGCAAGATAACTCTATCTCAGAGCAGATGCGTTTAACGGCTCCAATTATGGAAAGAGTATATGGCCTTAAAAAAGGGATCTCTTTTGGACATTTGCATAATCAGTATATTGAGGAGGCCTTTACAAGAGGGATCTTAGGGTTGTTATCCTTGTTACTGACTATTGGATATTTAATTTTCTTTTTCGGAAAAAAAACCAAAGAATCAAAACAGGATAACTCTTTTTCACCGTTGCCTTTAGCGGGGTTGTTATTTGTAATCAGTTCATCTATTTCGATGTTAGGTGAAGCTTGGATTCACCTGAGCACTGGCGTTGCTTTTTACATGTTTTTTATTTCGTTTTTTGTGTTCTCAACATGCTGCAAAACACAAAATATCATTACAAAAAATTGAGGGTTTAGTATTTTGAAATTTGTTTTTGATTCAAAGTTATTTCATATTGCGTCAATGATTTTGATTACACTTGGATTGTTGCATTTATTTACTGTTGGCTTAGATAATAAAATGTATCGTTTAACAGTAATCTTAATCGGTACTTCTACGTTAATATTGTTTTTGTTTTTTTTTAAGGAAAAGCAAGGTAAAAAAAGTAAATACCCTCCAGTAAGTTCACTTCCTTTGTTACTATTTATTGTTTATGTGTACTTGGATACTGCGTTTGGTGATTTTAACTTTGATGCTCTTGTGTACCATCTACAGTATGATTTAGGTGTAAAGGCTGATGAAACATTAGTGAAATTAGCTTGGATTTATTTAGTCGCGGCATTATTTATGATAGTTTTGCTCTGGATTCTGAAAAATAAGTATACAAAGTATAGATTTTTCGATTACTCCATTGCTGTTTTATTATTAGTTGTTAACCCTATTAATATTGGGGCGTATGAGAGTATAAATAAAACAATGGGTAATAATAAACCATCGCAGCTATTTGTAAATTACAAGGCTCCAGAGATTTCTTTGAAAGATCATGGCCATAGAAAAGATCTTATCTTGATATACATGGAAAGTGTAGAGAAGGCCTATAGAGTAAAAAAATTGTTTGGCGAAGCTCTTCCTAACATAAAAAATATAGCTTCTGAGGGAATTGATTTTGTTCATGTTGCTCAGGCTAAAAACACTGGTTGGACAATTGCTGGAATGGTTGCAACACAATGTGGCGTACCTTTATTTCCTGTTGGCTTGGCTGCAAAAAATAGATTAGATAGGATAAATAACTTTATGCCAAATGCCGTGTGTTTAGGTGATGTTTTAAAACAAAACGGTTATAGCCTTTCTTATATGGGGGGCTCCAACATAGAATTTGCAGGTAAAGGTAGCTTTTATAGGCAACATGGCTTTGATAGGGTCCAGGGTAAAGACCAAATTAATGTTGAAATTAACTAATCCTGATCTTTCACATTGGGGGGTTCATGATGATGATTTGTTTGAGCTTGCTTATGCTGAAATAAAAGAACGGAAAAATGCTGTCAATAAGCAACCCTTCGCTTTCGTCATGCTAACACTAGACACTCACCAGCCATCTGGAATGCCTTCCTTGACTTGTAAAAAAAAGATGGATGGTTATAAAGATGATGAAATGATTTTTGCAATTAAGTGTGCAGATTATCTATTGGGGAAATTCATTAATCAACTGAAAAAAGATAACCTTTTAAAGGATACTTTATTAGTGATTTTGAGTGATCATCTTGCTATGGAAAATTCAACAATTGAAACACTTAAGAACGCTCCTGGTGGAAGGTACAACAATCTTATAGCTTTAGGCAGTGAAAATAAAAACCAAACTATAAGAAAGTATGGGTCTATGCTAGATGTATATCCGACTATTTTGAACATGTTAGGTTTTGGCGTAAAAAACGATAAAGCTGCATTAGGTGTTTCGTTACTTTCATCTAATCAGACTCTTGTAGAGAAATATGGTATCAAACGATTAAATGAGATGATTGAAAAAGAAAGTGGGCTTCAAAGAAAATTATGGGAGGTGGATAACTAATCAATTTCAGCTAAAATTGTGGTTATTACTTGAATTTTCGATTTGAAAAGTCTTTAGTTAATTATTTTTATAAAATATAGTGGCGGAATTCGTAGATGATAAAGTTAAACGAGTGCAAGAGTGGTTTCCTTTACTGGAAATGTTTATTAAAAATTCTCAGGTAATGATGATGAGATGTAATTTAGCAAACGATGCCTCAGTATATGATATTTCGCCAGTTTTTACGTTGACGCCTTCTGACCAGCGGAACTTAACGCACCTAGTTAAAAGTGAATTAATGACTCATCGTTCAATCACTATGCGTGCAGGCGGTACATCATTAGGCGGACAGGCGATTGGTTCAGGCGTTGTTATTGATGTTTCTAAGCATTTAACTCATATCCTTGATTATCAGCCAGGTTTAAAGCAGATTACCGTTGAACCTGGGGTCATTCAGGATGATTTGAATCATTTCGTAAAAGCTAACAGCTTACGTTTTGCTCCTGATACTTCGACTTCTAACCGTGCCATGATCGGTGGGATGATTGGTAATAACTCTTGTGGTTCTTATTCGGTTTATTACGGCACCACGCGTGAGCATGTTAAATTTCTTGAGGTGATTTTAGCCGATGGTTCTGAAGCATACTTTGGCCCGCTGACTGCTCAGCAACTGCATGACAAGCTTAATCAACAGGATTTTGAAGGTAGTATTTACCGAACTGTTGTGCGTTTGTTAGAGACTCATGGCAAACAAATTCTTGAAAATTTTCCTCACCCTTCTATAAAGCGTCGCAACACAGGCTACGCTCTTGATGAATTGTATCGTCATCATCAACCTTTCAATCCAAATGGTAAACCTTTTAACTTAGCCCCTTTAATATGCGGAAGTGAAGGTACTTTAGCGGTAGTGAAGACAGCAACCTTAAATTTGGTGCCCTTACCAAAGTATCGACAATTACTTTGTGCGCATTTTGCTTCAATTGAAGCGGCAATGAAGGTGATTAGCCACTTATTAGAGTTTGAGCCTGCCGCAATAGAGTTGATAGATAAAGCCACTTTGGACGGTACTAAAGCCAATATTCAACAGCAAGCGAATCGTTTTTGGATTGACGGTGAGCCAGAGGCTGTTTTGGTTTGTGAATGGTTTGCTGATGATTTAGCCGACTTAAATCACCAAATGATAACTTACCAGGCCTGGTTACTTGAAAATAATGCCTATTCAGCTCCAATTATTGATGTTAAAGATGCTTCAAAGGTTTGGGAGGTTCGAAAGGCTGGCTTAGGCATGTTAATGGGCAAAGTCACCCGCAAAAAAGCCGTGGCGGTGATTGAAGATGCGGCCGTGCCAGTTCGAGATTTATACGATTACTTTAAAGATGTTCAAGCCTTAATGGCAGAGTTAGATGTTGGATGTGTGTACTATGGTCACGCTTCGGTTGGGTTAATTCATATACGGCCTGAAATAGATTTGGCGACAGCAGAGGGCAAAGTACTATTTCAAACGATTGCTGAACGCAACTCTAAATTAGTCAAAAAATACCGTGGAGCGATTTCGGGCGAGCATGGTGATGGTCGTATACGAGCGCCTTTTATCAAAGAGCAGGTTGGCGAGCAGGTTTATGCGTATTTACTTGAACTGAAACGCGCTTTTGATCCGAATAATCTATTGAACCCTGGGGTGATTATTGGTGATATGCCAATTACCCAAAATTTAAGGGCTGATAGACAACCAAAAGAGTTGTTAACCACTGCGTTTGACTGGTCAAACGATTTGTCTTTGATGGATGCGGTTGAAAAATGTAATGGCGCGGGTGCTTGTCGAAAATCGGCTGGGCGAGGTGTGATGTGTCCTTCTTATCAAGCGACTCGTGAAGAGAATTACTCTACAAGAGGGCGTAGCAATTTATTACGTTTTGCATTGACCGAGCCTAATCCTCAGAAAGCATTGTCAGATTCAAAGTTACAAGATGCTTTAGAAATGTGTTTAGGCTGCAAAGCCTGTAAAACTGAGTGTCCAGCTAATGTGGATATGGCCGCCTTAAAAGCAGAAGTTTTGTACCAAATGAACAGTAACCCTTTCAGTTTTAGTGTTTCTAACTGGGCTTTAGCACATTACGGTTCTGTATTAGAGCGAGGTCAAAAATTTCCTCAGTTGTTTAATTGGTTGCAATCACTCTCAATGGTCAAAGCCATGATGGGCGTTGATTCCAGAAGAAAATTACCACAAGCTTATACAACGAACCTACAGGCCTGGTGGTTTGATTATGTACTTAATCAGGCAGATGGCTCATCAGACACGCTGGTAAAACCTAAAGTATGGGTTTTGTGCGACTTGTTTAGCCAATATCAAGAGCCTGATGTTGGAAAAGCCACGCTAGCTTCATTATCAAAAATGGGTTTAGACATCGAACCCATTTTTATGAAAACTTCACCGCGCGCTTTAATTAGTAAAGG
>JGI10211J34971_10004349_pt1 | contig 11242 bp, 8 predicted proteins | sample Etolagsediment_FD_34971 | JGI IMG/M metagenome (IMG submission 34971)
AAACTATACAAAAGATAAATTAGAAAAAAGTATAAATGAAAATATCCAGTATCAAGAACAGTTTGTAAGAAAATCGATAGAATTTCTAATAGATGAGAAAAAAAATATCTATCTAAAAAGATTTAATGTTATGATGACAAAAGAGGCTTTAGATGCTTTAAAGCATAAAGATAGAGATAGGTTTTACAATATTGTAAATCTACACACAAATAGGATAAAAAACTCTGATAGTGATTTTAGAGGTATGCATGTGATACTGCCTGATAATTTATCATTTATTAGAGTTTTAAAACCAGAGGTTGAAGATAAGCCAATAGCAAAAGGTAAAAAACCTCTAATTGATAAAGTCAATGAAACAAAACAACTGCTTACTAGCTTTGAAGCAGGGAAATTTGGATATTTTTTTAGAATAAATATACCAATATTTACAGACAACAAAGAGTATCTAGGGGTCGCTGAGTTTAGTATAAGTGTAGATACATTTACTAATTTTATTAAAAATAGAACAGGATATGAAAATAGATTTTTAGTTTTAAATAATAAAAATAAAAAGTTTCTAAATGATCTACCAACTACAAAAGACAATCTAGTGATATTTAGCTCATCAGATCCTGCTCTATTTAAAAAAGATAAAAATAAAGATCGTATCTACAAATATATAACTATCAAGTTATCCCCTAGTGCATATTTAGAACTTTGTGTAGATATTACAACTTTTATAAAAGATGAGAATGAGTTTAATAGATATATAGATCTTATGGTTATCCTTTTATCATTTGCCTCTTTAGTTGTATGGTATTTTTATGCTAAATTTGACAAATCAAATCTAAATCTTATAAAAAAAACTGAACAACTAAATAAAAATATAGAGATCTTAAGTAAAAATGTTATCTTTTCTAAAACCAATACAAAAGGGATAATAACAGAAGTAAGCGATGCATTTTGCGAAATATCTGGATATACAAGAGAGCAGTTAATAGGAAAACCACACAACATAGTAAGGCATGAGGATATGCCAAGCGATATTTTTAAAGATCTTTGGGAGAGTATACAAAGTGGAAAACCATGGGAGGGTGAGATAAAAAACAAAAGGCTCGATGGTACATACTATTGGACTTTATCAAATGTTACAATTGACTATGATCAAGATAAAAATATATTAGGCTACACATCAATAAGACACGATATAACATCAAAAAAAGATTTTGAGAAACAACATATTCAACTAGTACAATCAGAAAAAATGGCAAGCTTAGGTGAGATGATAGGAAATATCGCACACCAATGGAGGCAACCACTGAGCTCCATAACTTCAACTGCAAGTAGTATACAACTTCAATCTCAACTAAATATGATAGATAATTCACAGATTATAAAAGATATGGATCATATAATAGATAAAACAAACTATCTATCACAAATCATAGATACCTTTAGAGACTTTATAAATGATGACAAAGAGAAACAAAATATATCTATACAAAGTGCTTTAGAAAAAGCTATAAGTATAGTTGAGATAAATTTAAAAAACAACTATATAGATATCCAAAAAGAGTTTAATCTATCAAAACCATACAATGTAGAGATGGTAGAGGGTGAGTTTTCTCAAGTTATAATAAATATTATAAATAATGCAAAAGATGCACTAGTAAAAAACAACATTGAAAAACCAACAGTAAAAGTAAAACTATATGATGAAGATGATTCTATCATAATAGCTATAGAGGATAATGGTGGAGGGATACCAAAAGATATCATAGCTAAAATATTTGAGCCCTATTTTACCACTAAACATCAAAGTCAAGGTGCAGGTCTTGGACTTCATATGAGTTATAATATCATAAAAGAGAGTCTACATGGTGATATATTGGTCCATAATAGTGACCATGGGGCTGTGTTTACCATAAAACTAAACACCAAAGGGAACTCATAGAACACTCAAAAATAACACTAAGATATATCCTAAGCTTAGTTTTAAAAGATAAAAAAACACTTATCATAGGTCAAGTTGTAACACTCTTAGCTGTTTTAGTAAGTATACCTATACCACTTATGCTTCCAGCACTTGTAGATGAAGTTTTACTTCATAAGCCTGCTTTTTTTGTATCAAATATCGACTATCTATTTAGTAGTGGTGGTGCTTTTTATTATGTAGCTATAGTTACTATTAGTGTTATATTTTTAAGGGTTATTTACTTTTTATTTAACTCAATTGTAACAAAGATATTTACAAAGATATCTAAATATATCACATTTAAAATAAGAGAAAAACTACTAGACCATCTACAAAAAGTATCTATAAATGAGTATGAAACACTTGGAAGTGGTGCAGTATCTGCAAATCTTATCACAGATGTAAACACACTTGATAACTTTATCATCACAACAGCTTCAAAGTTTATATCTTCTGTTATTACACTTGTAGCAATTGCTATTGTGATGCTTGCGATTCATCCAGTTTTGGGTTTAATGATCCTTATAATCCAACCTATTGTTATCTTACTATCTAGAAAAATATCAAAAAGTGTAAAAACACTAAAAAAAGAGGAAAACAACTCAATAGAGAAGTTTCAAGACAATATAGGGGAGGTTTTAGAGCTTTTTGGTCAGATAAAAGCTAGCAATAAAGAGAGCTATTTTTTCAAAGAGTCTATAAAAAAAGCACAAGATATCCAAACTACATCAAATGAATACAACTACAAAAGTGTAGTGTATGAGAAGTTCTCATACACAGTATTTCTAATAGGCTTTGAGCTAATAAGAGCAGCAGGACTTCTTATGGTAGTTTATAGTGATCTTAGTATCGGTATGATGTTTGCTATGTTTGGATATATATGGTTTATCATGACACCAATTCAAGATATACTTACTATGCAATACTCACTTGCAACAACAAAAGGTGCAATAGAGAGACTAAATAAAATATTTGATCTTAAACTAGAACCAAATGGTAATAAAAAAATTGAACATATAGATAAAAATAGCTTATCAATTGAGTTAAAAGATATAAACTTCTCATACGCAAAAGATAAGCAAACTTTACAAAATATAAGTTTAAAGATATTACCAAAAAGCAAAGTCGCCCTAATAGGTGCTAGTGGTAGTGGTAAAACAACTTTAGCTCAGATCATCTCTGGATTTTACACTAAAAATAGTGGAGAGATACTTTACAACGATACAACTATAGAACAACTTGATAAACATAGTATAAGAGAGGAGATATTTTTAGTTCTTCAGATGCCCATACTATTTAACAACACACTTAGATTTAACATAACTATGGGGGATCAAAGTATAAGTGATGAAGATATCTACAAAGCTTTAAAAATAGCACAACTAGAAGATATGATAAACTCTATGCCAGATGGTTTAGATACAGTTGTAGGTCGTCATGGTATAAGACTATCAGGTGGTCAACGTCAACGTCTAAGTATCGCTCGTATGATTATAGCAGATCCAAATGTTGTGATATTTGATGAGTCAACCTCTGCTCTTGATGTAGATACTGAAGCTAAACTTTTTGAAGCTCTTTTTCCAATACTTAAAAATAAAACAGTTATAACTATAGCTCATAGATTAAGTACAGTAAAAAATGCAAATATCATATATGTACTTCAAGATGGTAAGATGGTACAGCATGGAACTCACAAAGAACTAGAACAGCAAGATGGACACTACAATGAGTTTGTAAAAAATCAACTATTATAATTAAGCTATTGATAACTCAATAGAAAAACAAGCACCCTCTTTTGTGTTTTTTAGATAAAGTTTCCCACCAAAGTGCTCTTCGATGATTTTTTTAGAGATATAAAGTCCAAGCCCTGTGCCTCTACTTTTATGTTTCGTTGTGAAATATGGGTCAAATATCTTACCTATTATATCTTGAGATATCCCTCCACCATTATCCTCTATATTTATAACTATATTATGATCTTTTTGTTCTAGATATATTTTAATATATGGTTCTAAAATATTGTTTTGAAGTATTGCATCTTTTGAATTTTTAATTAAGTTTACAACCACTTCAGATAGTTCTCCAACTATGATCGATACTTTTTGTGGATCTATCTTATCTATATCATTTATAAGTTTTATTTTGTGATTTTTTAAAGTTGCAGCTACTATATCTAAAGCTATTTTAACTCTATCTTGTACTATTACATCTTTATACTCTTTTTTCTCTTTTATGTAGTTTCTAAATCTATCTATGATATTTGACAAGTATTGTGTACTTTGATCTATAAGCTCTAGCAACTCAATCTCTTTTTCATCATCAGATATACCTATCTATTTGTTTATTCTCATACCAGATGAAGCTGTACTTATCACATTTAGTGGCTGTCTCCATTGATGAGCTATATTTTCTATCATCTCATACATTTGGATATTTTTAGCTTGTTCAAGAAGTAGTTTCTCTTTCTCTTTTAAAGCTTTCTCTTTTTCTATATTTTTTTGCTCAGTAATCTCTCTTGATACCCCAAAAATTCTCGTACCATTTTGATCTACAACTGGCAGGATTGTTGTGTTAAAATATCTTAAATCACCATCTAGTTTAACACTCTCTTCATATGTTACTGGCTTATTTAACGATATACATTTTTTGTATTTTGAGGCTATTGAGCTATATGCTTTTTTGTCTAAAATATCTTTTAGATATAAACCATCAACTTGATGTTCTAATAGTCCAAAAGTTTTCTCTTGTGAGCGGTTACACGACTGGCTTATAAGTTCACCATCTTTATCAACCTCCACTATAAACATATTATCACTAGAGTTATTCCACATAGTACGGAAAAGTTGAAGCTCCCCTTTTACTACACTTTGTGATATATTTTCAAGCTCTTTCAAGATATCCCCCTTGTTGCAACTTATGCCATTATTATATAGACTATTTATATAATTTATAATATAAAGTTTTCTCAAGTAGGTCTTATAAAAATTTTCAATATAATATTTCTAAAATATAATTACAACACTAAATCTCAGCTTGAGGCTTACCTATAAAATACCCTTGTGAGTAGTCTATACCTATTGATTTTAGATACTTTAGTATATCCTCATCCTCAACATACTCTGCTATTGTTTTTATCTTTAGATTATCACATAAGAATTTTAAGCTACCAACTAGTATTTGTGTTTTGTGATTGTGTGCTATATCTTTAACTAAACTTCCATCTATTTTAAGATAATCTATATAATCACTTAGGTTTATGATATATTCAAAGTTAGAATATCCACTTCCAAAATCATCTATTGCTATTTTACAACCTAACTTTTTAGCTTTTTTTATAAACTCATAAAACTCATCATAGTTTTCTATCCCCTCTGACTCAACTATCTCTAAAACAATTTTTTTAGATACATTATAGTAGTTTATCCGCTCAAACAAAAAGAGTTGAAAGTGTTGATTTACAACATCTAAGATACTTAAATTTATAGAAAACTCATAATCTTTTGCACTAAAATACTTACAACTTTTATCAACAACTATATAAGAGATGGTCTCATACTGATTTATCTGTTTTGCAACAGGTAAAAATGTATCTGGAAATGATATGTTATTATCTACACTCATACGTACTAAACACTCATACTTTTCTATTTTATCTTCATGATTATTATATATTGGTTGGAAGTACATTATTACATTGTTGTTCTCTATTGCTTGTTTTATATGTTTTGATAAATTTAGATTATCTTTATGTTTTTGGATATTTTCTATTTGCAGATCACTATATATAACAACTTTTTGTTTTTTATCAAGTGCCATATCTAAAGCATTTTCAGCTTCTTGAAGCTCATCAATATTGTTATTCATATTGTGTGGGTCACTAACACCAAGTGTTACATGAAGGGTAAAATCAAGATCATATTGTGGCAATAAAAATGTATGATTTTCTATATTTTTTTGGAACTTATCTAAAAATAAAGTTAAAGCATGATCATCACTATAGTTATATTTTATAGAAAATATATGGTAGTTATTTATATATATTTTTTCTATCCCTTTATTATCACAATTTTTTAAGTAAAGAGCTATCTGATTTACTAAAGAATTTGATATCTCATATCCATAAATATTTTGTATCCTTATTAGGTTATTAAACGACACTAAGATAACTATAGAGCTCTCATAATCTTCTTTGATAAGATCTTGCATCAGTGCTAGTCTATTTGGAAGGTCAGTTAGTTTACTTTTGTATTGATCCTTTTTTGCTTTTGATATTATAAAGTCAGGGACCTTTGCAAAATATATTACAAATGGAAAAAGTAAGATGATCAAAACTATTACAAATATCATAAAGCTATCTTCATTTTCTTTTTTTGTTTCACTTAAGTTATCAAACTTTCTTTGAAGTATCATACGTATCTCTTGACCATTATTTAAGTTTGATATCTTTTTTACATAAAAATTATCACCCATATATTGATCTTGTGATAAAATTTTTTTATATTCGTTTGGATATTGATCTTCAATAGAGTAGTTTGGTAAAGATCCCATTAGTCCATATCGTTTATCATAGTGATTTAAAAAAGTACCATTTTTATCGATAAGATGGACATGATATAGTGTGGTTCTATTTAAAAGTTTAAAAAATGTTCTTAAACATAGATTATATACAAGTACACCATCAACTTTTCCATCTTTATATATAGCTTTACCTATACGCAGTGTTGGTTTTTTTGGTATCTCTACTTTTCCATTTTCAATATTTAGATTTATCTTTGAAACACCAATTTGATCTACTTTTAGATTTATAAACTTTTTAAAATAATCACTATTAGATTTATCTTGTAATTGATTTTTAGGAACTATTTTTGATGTAGCCTTATCCTTAAAAAGCTCTATAGGTGTTCCATATACCTTTATAACCTCTAAACCATCTTTACCTATATATCTTATTTGTGTCACACAAGGTAGTGATCGCTTGATAAATAAAAATGTCTCCTCTAGAGCTTTTTGTTCTTTATCTTGATTATTCAAAAACTTGTAAAGTGATGGATATCTACTAAGAGCATCTAGTGAAGTTTTATATGGTGAGAAAAAGTCATCTAGATATTTTTCCCTCTCGATTGACTTACTTTCAAAGTTTTTGCTTGATATAGTTGAAACATCGCTATCTTTTGATATATTAAATATAAAAAATAGTAAAACTATAAAAGAGATAGCCCCTATAAAATATAGTGTGATAAATTTAACTTTATAGCTTATATTATCCATCTGTGAGCCTTTATTTAATAAATTTATTTATTATACAATAAGAAAGTAATAATAAAGAGTCAAAAATAAATTCACAGTCTATATTGTGGTTTAAGACAAAGGCAACTCAATTATAAACTTTGCACCATCTTGTGTATTTTCAATATACAGTTTACCATTTAGACTTTGAGTTACTATCCTTTTACTCATAGCAAGTCCAAGTCCAGTACCTTTGTCTTCACTTTTTGTAGTAAAATACTCATCAAAGATTTTCTCTTTTATATCCTCTGGTACCCCTCCACCATTATCCTCAATAGATATGATAACCATACTTTTGGTTTTTTCTATATTCACTTTTACAAAACCATTTTTTATATTGTTTTCCACTATTGCATCTGCTGCGTTATTTACAATATTTATAATCACCTCTGTTAGCTCATTTGGGATAGTTTTGATAGTTATATCATCATTTTGGATATCTTTAATAAGATCTATACCCTTATCTCTTAGTATAGTATCTGATATGATTAGTGCATCTTCAATTTTTTTATTTATATTTATAGTTTGAACTTCTTTTTTCTCTTTTAAAAACTCTTTAAATGTATGAGTTACTGTTGTTAGTCTTTTTACAGTATTATCTATATTGGACATAAAGTCTCTTAACTCATCTTTTTTTATATCATCATCAAAATCAATTTTCAATATAATCGCTGAAGCAATTACTGAGATTATATTAAGTGGTTGTTTCCATTGGTGAATTATGTTTGCTATCATTAGTCCTAATGAGGCATTTTTTGATTGTTGGAGTTTGAGTTTCTCCTCTAAACCTTTGTTTTTAATAGAAACTGATACTTTATAAAGTACCTCTAGTATCCTTTGATGAGATATAGGTTTTAAAGCAAAGTAGTTTATACCAAGTTCTATTAAACTCATAAGTTTTTCAGAGTCATTATAAGCAGATACCACTATGATCTCTTGAGATTTATTTAAATTTTGTATCTCTTTTATAAGTTCAATCCCATTTAGGTTTGGCATTTGAATATCGGTGATAACTATATCGTAAAATTTTCCATTTTGTTGATAAAACTCTTTATATTTATTCAGACCATCTACTCCATCAACTGCTGTTTGTGAGTATTTAAATAGATCCTCAAATATCTCATAAGTTTCTTGATTTAGATTTAGATCATCTTCAACATAAAGTATATTAAGATCTTGTGAATAGGTATATACCTCTTTGGTGAAATTTTGTATATCTAACATCGCTTACCCTTTTATAATTTTATTTATTATAGTAGTTATTTGTAACACAAAAGAGTTAAAATATAAGTTTATACCCTAAGTTATATATAGATTCTATTTTTACACCATCTAGTTTTTTACGAAGTCTTGAAAGTAGTGCTTTTAGAGCATCTTGCGTAGCGACACTACTATCATCTGACCAAACATGATTAAATATCTCTTGGGTTAGAGATACTCTTGAGTGGTTTTTAATAAAAAGCTTTAAAAGTTCAAGCTCTTTGATGGTTAATTTTATATTAGATGAGTCTTTTGTTAAAGTTTCATTATCTTTATCCCATATAAAGCCATTTCCTATATCTACTTGGTTTGTAACTTGAGTTTTTTTCACTATAACATCATATAAAATAGATATTATCTCTTTGTATGAAAAAGGTTTTAGCAAAAATTTCTCAACTCCTATATTTATAAGATCCATTAAATATTGTGATTCACTATATGCTGAAATGACGATGATTATCTGATCTGGATTTATTTTAAATATCTCTTTAGATAGTTCTATCCCATCCATTTTTGGCATATTTATATCTGTTATAACTAAGTTGGGATATTTGTTTGAGAAAAGTAGTTTTTATACTTCTGTAAAGCTTCTTTACCATCAAACGCTACATCTACATTATTAAAAAAATCTTTAAATATCTCTGAGGTCTCTTTGTTAAATGATATATCATCTTCACAGTACAATATATCGATAGTTTTGGATAAAGCTAGTAATTTTTTTGGATCCATAGTAACACCATTTAGTTTTATTTGATGTTACTATATTGTCTATTAATTTTTATTTAAAAGAGGATAAAAGGTCACTATAATTAGTCTAATCCCGTGTTAAGTTTTAGGTATTTTTATAACAAACTCTACACCATCATCTTTATTTTCAACTTCAATGATACCATTGTGATGATCTTCAACAATCAATTTTGACATATAAAGACCAAGACCTGTTCCGTTTTTTTGATCTTTTGTTGAGAAGTATGGATCAAATATATTTTTTAAAATACTACTTTTTATCCCTCCCCCATTGTCACTAATAGCTATTATACTATACACCTCATCTTGATATGTTTTGATCGATATCTTTTTATTCTCTATATCTTTCTCTTTAAAATTATCTTCTGAATTTTTTATTATATTTAGAAGTACCTGTAAAAGTTCATTTTTAAATATATCTACACTACTGCTCTCACAAAAATCTTTTACAACTTCAATATTATTTCCACTTAGTGATGATGATATAACAGATAAGCTTTGCTCTACACATGAAGACAACAGTAGATTGTCTTTATTTTTATCCTCTTTATAAAAGTTTCTAAAATCATCTATTGTTTTTGTTAAAAAATCTGTATATCTTGAGATATTTGTAAGTTTAGTTTGCAAGAACTCTTTGAACTTTACTTGATCATCATCTTTTGATAGATCAAATTTATCAAGAAAAAGTTTGTTTTGTATATTTACAACTGCACTTCCTATTGATCCTAAAGGTTGCCTCCATTGGTGAGCTATCATACTTATTAGTTCACCCATCTGCGCTAATTTAGCTTGGTGTATCATCTGTTCAGTTTTCGCTTTTAGCTCTTTTGTCCTCTCATATACTTTATTTTCTAGTGTATGATTAAGCTCAAAAAGTTTTGCTGAATACTCTGTTAACTCTTTTTCATTTTTTTTACGCTTTGTTACATCTATAACTGCACCAATTAACCCTATAGTTTCTCCATATTCATCTTGATAAGCTTTTTTATGAAAATATACATCAAATTTTTGACCTGTATATTTGTTTTTGATTATAGTGTCATATTCTTGTTTTACACTAGGATCATTAAATACCTCAATATCTTTTTCATAATATTGTTTCGCAACATCCTTTGATGTTATATCATATACTGTTTTTCCAACTATCTGATCTTTTGTAAACCCAAACATATTTGTAAACTCTTTATTGATCCCTAGATAAACACCGTTTATATCTTTATAAAAAATAGGTATAGGTGTGTTATCCATCAATGTTTCTATAAATAACTGCTTTGCTTTAATATTATTTAAACTACTGTTTAACTCATCTGTTTTCTCTTCTACTTTTACCCTTAAAACATTTTTTTGGCTTAGTATTTTATACAAAAAATAAAATATAATAAACGACATAATAAAAGTAAAAATCCTAAATATATTTGTATAGTAGACTATATCTGGTATATTTCTATCGATCTCATAAGCTACAATCCAAGCAGATACAGTTTTTTTAGTATTTAAAATAGGGACAAATGATACCAAATCTATATGTTTATTATCAAAACTTTTATAAAAATCTGTTTCATTATTATTTATATATAAAGAGAAAGCTTCCCCTTGTGAGATATATCTTTTGATATCATCTTTTATAGATTCAATTTTTTTATTATTGTTTACTACACATATATCCTTATTGTGTTCAGTTGTTAATAGAAGATAATAATCCTCATGTTCTGAAGAGATAGAGTATTGTAGATTTAGATCTTCACTATTCCATATCTCATTTTTAAATGTATCTTTATTTATTAAAATATGGGTATGTAGTTTATTTGCCTGGGAGAAAAAATCGACCATAAAAAATGTTGTAAATGATATCTCAACAAGACCTAAATATATACCATCATCATCATCAAAAAGTGGGTATATAATACCCCAAGAAAAACAAACAACTTTTTGTAAATCTTAATTCCAAATAACAAGAATATTTGATAAGATAAAAAGATAATTTAAGGGGCAAAA
>JGI10211J34971_10004350_pt1 | contig 11240 bp, 7 predicted proteins | sample Etolagsediment_FD_34971 | JGI IMG/M metagenome (IMG submission 34971)
CTTTCTTTGTCATGGCAATTCATTACTTATTTTAGGTTGAATAAATGAAACAAGGCCCACCAGTTGCAAACTGGCGGGAGCGGGGGGGATCGATGCTCTGGCTATTAGCAAACCGTCACAATTCTGATACCCGTTTTTCCTTTGCAATTTACACTTTGCATTTTTCATTTTTCACTTTTCCTTTCCAATGTCATTTACAGATTGTTACCAAACCTACAGCGTCATTAGCCGTGTTACAAAGGCTACGCTCTTTCATCCAACAAGGCCGACAACACCCTGTTTTCATCGCGAAGGCGGGCTGCTTCGATAAAATCTAACAGTTTTACGGCGGCTTGCATGTCTTTTTTGTTTTTATCTATGGCCAGTTCAATTTCTTTTCTGCTCATGTACTGCACAACGGGGTCGGCAGCGATGGTCGGGTTGCTTCCTCCGATATAGGCAGGTTCTTTGCGGTTGTTGGCCAGTCCTGTTTGGTCCATGATCGATGTCACCGACTTGATAATAGCAGTGGGGGTGATGTGGTGTTTTTCGTTGTAAGCCAATTGTTTTTCCCGTCTCCTGTTGGTTTCGTCAATGGTCTGCGCCATCGATCGGGTCATCTTATCGGCATACATAATCACTTTGCTGTCGAGGTTTCGGGCTGCTCTTCCTGCGGTTTGGGTGAGTGACCGTCCCGACCGCAGAAACCCCTCTTTGTCGGCATCCAAAATAGCCACCAAAGCCACTTCTGGCAGGTCGAGTCCTTCACGCAGGAGGTTTACTCCCACCAACACATGAAATGTCCCCAGCCTGAGCTCGCGTAAAATTTCCACTCTGTCCAGTGTGTCGACATCGGAATGGATATAGCGTGTCTGGATGTTCAGGTTGAGCAAGTATTTCGTCAATTCCTCAGCCATACGTTTGGTGAGGGTGGTGACGAGGACACGGAAATTCTTGGCGACCGTTTTTTCAATTTCATCCAACAAATCGTCAATTTGGTTGAGGCTGGGGCGGACTTCTATCGGCGGATCGAGCAGACCTGTCGGGCGGATTAATTGTTCCACCACCACTCCCTGAGATTTCTCAATTTCGTAGTCGGCAGGAGTGGCGCTCACGAAAATCGCCTGCCGTGTAAGTCCTTCAAATTCTTCAAATTTCAAAGGTCGGTTATCCATGGCCGAAGGAAGCCTGAACCCGTATTCCACCAGATTTTCTTTCCTCGACCTGTCGCCGCCATACATGGCCCTGATTTGTGAAACCGTCACATGACTTTCGTCGATCACGGTGATATAGTCCTCAGGGAAATAATCGAGCAGACAGAACGGGCGGCTCCCCTGCGATCGTCCGTCGAAATAGCGGCTGTAGTTTTCAATACCTGAACAGTAGCCCAGCTCCCGCATCATCTCCATGTCGTAAATTACCCTGTCTTCCAGGCGTTTGGCTTCAAGGTGTTTACCTGTTTCCCTGAAATATTCTACCTGTTTAATCATGTCTGTTTTGATGTCCTCCAAGGCCGACTTCATTTTGTCAGGTGAAGTAACAAAAATATTGGCCGGATAGATGGTTACGTGATCGAGGTCGCTGACCCGTTTACCTGAAACCACGTCAATGCTTTCAATGGCCTCAACTTCATCGCCCCAGAAAACTATTCTAAAAGCGTAATCCATGTAAGCCGGATAAATGTCTACGGTATCGCCCACCACGCGAAAAGTTCCACGTTTGAGCTCGATGTTGTTTCTCGAGTACAATGCCGTGACGAGATCGCGTAAAAACTTGTTGCGGCTGAGCAACATGCCTTTGTTTACAGGAATAACATTGCTGGTGAAATCGTCCGGGTTACCGATACCATAAATGCAGCTACGATCACATCACGTCGGCCCGAGAGCAGCGAGGAGGTGGTGCTCAATCTGAGTTTTTCAATCTCATCGTTGATACTTAAATCTTTTTCGATGTAGGTGTTGGTAACCGGAATATAGGCCTCAGGCTGGTAGTAATCGTAATATGAAACAAAATATTCAACGGCATTTTCCGGAAAAAACTGTTTAAACTCGCCGTAAAGTTGAGCGGCCAGGGTTTTATTGTGACTTAAAACCAAAGTAGGACGCTGCACATTGGCCAATACGTTGGCGATGGTAAAAGTCTTTCCAGAGCCTGTGACGCCTAAAAGCACCTGGGCTGTGTCGCCACGCACAAGTCCTTCTGTCAGCTGACGGATGGCATCGGGTTGGTCGCCGGTAGGCTTAAAGTCTGATATCAGTTTTAACTCCATGAATAATTTTTACAAAATTAATTTTTTTAGCCAGACCCTTTCTATTCCATTGTTTCGCCTACATAATGGATAACAATGCGGTTGGTAAGTCCGCGTTTCGTTATCGGGTCGCTGGCCACAATCACCACCGGGTCACCGTCCCGTGCCAGCTGAAACGTTTTTAAAAACCCATTGATTTCGCCGATAAAGCCACTGCCTGAGCCGGGTTGTGCCATAAACCGCGGCCAAACACCGTAGAGAAGCGACAGTTGCCGTAACCGCGAAGTATTTTCACCGAAGGCTATTATCGGGACTTCCATGCGCTGTTGCGATATCATCATGGTGCTACCGCCCGAATGCATCCAGGTAACCACATAATCGGCGCGTATGTCTTTGGCTATATCGGCCACACCATGAGCCATGGCCGATTTTCTGTTCAAAGCGTTTTCTCTTGGAATATACCGGGGTTGGTCTTTCCCGAATTCCCGGATAAAAGCATGGGTTTTGATGGCAATCCGTCGCATCATTTCCACTGCCGCAACCGGATGTTTNCCTACGGCGGTTTCTCCCGAGAGCATGACGGCGTCCACCCCGTCGAGGATGGCATTGGCCACATCGCTCACTTCGGCACGGGTAGGCACNGCTTCGGTGATCATGCTTTGCAGCATCTGCGTGGCCACAATAACCGGTTTGCCTTCTTTACGACAAAGATGAACAATCTTTTTTTGGAGGATAGCCACTTCGGCCAAATCCATTTCCACGCCCAGATCACCACGTGCCACCATGATACCATCCGATTCTTCGATAATCTCAGCCAGGTTTTTTATGGCTTGTGGCTTTTCAATTTTGCTGATGATAGGGATGTAATGTGAGTCTTCGTGCGAAGTGGAAAAACCGAAATCGAACGCCGTTATGTCCAGGTGTTTTGGGCGAACGCCATGCGATCGCAACTTGTTTTTAAGCACCAAAACATCCTCACGGGTTCTAACAAAACTTAAAGCTAAAAAATCAAGTCCTTTGTCCACCGCGTATTCAACACATTGATAGTCTTTTTCTGTCATCGAGGGCAACGACAACTCGGTGTCAGGCAGGTTTACTCCTTTTGAAGAAGTCAGCAGGTTGCCGCTTATCACCTTACACACCAAGCGCATGTCATGTATTTCTCCTTCTGCTCTCAGACACGACAGTTCAATGTTGCCGTCATCAAGCAGGATACGGTGTCCGGGTTTTACTTCGTCGATAAACGCCCCGTAAGTCGTCGACAACACTGGTTTTTCCAGTAATTCGCCGCCGGCAACAGGGTTTTTTGCAAAAATCACTTCGCTTCCTTCCTCAAGCATGATGCCTTCTGACACAATTTTCCCAATCCTGATTTTCGGCCCGCTGATATCTCCCAAAATGGCTACATACTCGCCTGTGTTTTTCTCCGCCTGACGGATGTTTTCGATAAGCTGATCGTACTCGCTAAACAGTCCGTGCGAAAAGTTGATNCTGAAAACACGCACGCCGGCATTAATCAACGATTCCATCTTNGCCACGGAGTTAGTCGCCGGGCCGAGNGTGGCAATAATTTTTGTCATCAGCAGCTGACTTCTTTTTAAGCCGGTATCCATAGCTTGGTTTTCTTTATGATTAGGGGACAAAAATAGTGTTATGTTGAAGACGACAAGTGAACACGTGGTTAATATTTTGTATTTTTCCACCCATAAATAGCAAGAATGGATTTAAGAGAAGTCGTCCGGTGTTTTCTTCCAAAAGCAGTTGATGCAGAGCCTGTTTCTTATGGTTCAGGCCATATCCATGATACCTATCTGATCGCTTCACCGGAGGCCGGGTCGTACATCCTGCAACGTATAAATCAGGATATTTTTAAAGATGTATCAGCTTTGCAGCACAATATGCTCAAAGTGTCGGAGCATCTACAAAACCCTAAAAACGGGAATTTCCGGCCAACAGCGAACAACCATAACCTGCAATTGGTTTTAACGCAAGATAAACGGAGCTTTCATACCGATGACCGGGGAAATTGTTGGCGATGTTTTCACTTCATCAAAGGAAGTCACAGTTTTGACAAGGTAAGTTCGGTTACAATGGCTGAAGAAGCAGGGAGAGCGCTGGGGTTGTTTCATCGTCGGTTAGCCAATTTTACGCCACTGGAGTTGGAAGTTACCCTGCCTGATTTTCACAACCTCGAATCCCGTTACAGGCAGTTTGTGGCAGCAACAGAAGCCGACCCGAAGCAAAGAATTCAAGGACTTGAAAAAGAGGTTGCGTTTGTAAAGAAGAGATTTATACGTTTTGCAGCGATTTTAAACGATGTTTTTTCATCCGGACTGCCCATGAGAGTCACCCACAACGATCCCAAAATTAACAACATACTCTTTGACAGTTTGGGGAAAGCCATTTGCCTGATCGACCTTGACACGGTGATGCCGGGTTATTACTTTCACGATTTTGGCGATGCTATCAGGACAGGAACGGCCTCTGCTGCTGAAGATGAAACCGATCTCTCCTCCATGTTCGTGCGACTTGATCTGTTTGAAGCCTATTGTCGGGGATATTTACTTGAAAACGCGGCTGCATTAGAAACAAATGAAAAAAATATACTCTATATCTCACCTCAGATCATGACCTTTATCATCGGGTTGCGGTTTTTAACCGACTATTTTAACGGGGATATTTATTTCAAAACCCACAGACCCCATCACAACCTGGATCGGTGGAGGGCACAAAAAGCCCTGCTCACAAGCATGGAAGAAAATGAAAACAAAATGCAGCAGATAGTTGAAGTTATTTTGAATAAAAATTAATAGAATTGACATGGAAAGAGACCGCCGAAATTTCATTAAAACATCGTTGCTGGGTGCAGGTGTGTTGTCATCGGGAGTTATGCAGGCTATAGCCGGAGAGTATCAACCAAGGCCTGGCTTTTCAGACTTTCAACCTGCTACTGATCAAGCTTTTAACATGTGCGGATATGCCGCCCCTAAAATGAAAAAAGTAAGAATTGGTTTTGTCGGCATTGGTGACCGGGGTGCCGGAGCGGTAGAACGTATGGCGCTGATAGAAGGTGCTGAAATCACCGCCCTCTGCGATATCAGGCAGGAAGCGGTGGATGGCGCGCAACAGCTGCTCAAAAAAGTCGGACTTCCCAAAGCCAAGGAATTTGTGGGCGGAGACGACGAATTTTTAAACCTCTGTGTCAGCGACAAAGTTGACTTGGTCTATATAGCCACCCCTTGGGAGTTTCATGTGCCGGTGGCATTGGCAGCCATGGAGAACGACAAACACGCCGCGGTGGAAGTGCCCAGCGCCAAAACCCTCGACGAATGTTGGCAACTGGTCGAAACGAGTGAGAGAACACGCAAACACTGCATTATTCTCGAGAATTGCTGTTACGATTTCTTTGAGTTACTCACCCTGAACATGGTAAGGCATGGCGTTTTTGGAGAACTTATTCATGGCGAAGGAGCCTACATACACGATCTGGATTACTGGCTTTTCAACAAACCCCAGGACGATAAACTTGTGGATGGAGCTTATACCCGATGGTGGCGGATTTGGGAAAATGAAAAGAAAGCCAACGTATATCCTACGCATGGACTTGGCCCGATCTGTCAGGCGATGAACATCAACAGAGGGGATAAAATGGATTACCTTACGGCCATCATGTCGAAGGATTTTACCCTGCAATCACGTATCCGGGAGCTGGCACAGGAAGATCCGGTATATGAACAGTTTACAGGACTTGATATGCGTGGGAACATGGACATCCAGCTGATTAAAACACACCTCGGGCGCACCATCATGATTCAACATGATGTGAGCTCACCCCGTCCGTATTCCAGAATACATCTGCTCAGCGGAACAAAGTGCTTTGCCCAGAAATGGCCCCGGCAACACATTGCTTTTGGTCATAAAGTGGTGAGTGAAGAAGAAATGGCTGCTATTGAAGAACAATACACGCCGGAGATAGTACGCAGGGTTGGAGAGATCGCCAAGAGTGTTGGCGGGCATGGGGGCATGGACTTTATCATGGATTGGCGTTTGATAGATAACCTGCGCAACGGCCTGCCGATGGACATGGATGTATACGACGCTGCAGCCTGGAGCTGTGTTACCCCGTTGAGTGAGTGGAGCATTGCCAACAATTCTCAACCCATCGATGTGCCGGATTTTACCCGCGGTGCTTGGAAAACCAACGTGCCCCTCGACACCCGTGTTTTTGATGGAGGAACCACAAAGGTGAGAGAAAAGGCCATAAAAAAATTGAATGGACAACTGGAGCTCCAATAGCGATTTGATTTGTTTACAGAAACTTAACACTGAGCGCATGAAAAAGGGGAGGAGTTAGCTTATTTTTGACCACAAATATTTATACCGATCAAATGAAACACCTCAGTCTTAGCCTTTTTACTATTTCTCTGTCAGTACTGCTTGGTTTGTCGGCCTGTGTCCACTCGCCGGAGGTGAAAAAAGAAGAAACACCCTTATTCACCTTTGCCTTTTTAACCGATATCCACCTCCAGCCTGAGCGCAACGCGATAGCCGGTTTTAGCAAGGCCATTGAACTGGTGAATGAACTAAATCCTGACTTTGTAATCACAGGTGGAGATTTGATTTACGACGCGCTCGGGCAGGGATATGGCAGAGCCGATTCGCTTTATGTACTGTACGATAGCATGCAACAACTGTTCAATATGCCTGTTTACAATACGATTGGAAATCATGAACTGTTTGGGTTGTACGAAAAAAGTGGCGTATCGCCAGAACACCCTGAGTTTGGAAAAAAGATTTACGAAAACAGAATAACCTCGAGATACTATTCATTTGATCACCAGGGCTGGCATTTTGTGGTGGTCGATGCCATCGGCACAACCCCTGCACGGCGGTATTTTGGAGAAATTGATTCTACCCAGATCAGCTGGATAAACGAAGACTTGGCCAGCCTCGATAGCACCGTTCCGATTGTGATGATTTCGCACATACCCCTCACCACGACCTTTGTCCCCTATTTTTTCAGAAATCAAATTGAAAGCGATTCAGGTATCATCGTTACCAACAGCAANGCNGTTATCGACTTGTTCGACGAACATAATTTNCTTNTAGTNCTGCAAGGNCATACCCATATNCTCGAAGACGTTTTTGTNGACAACATACATTTCGTTACCGGAGGAGCTGTCTCGGGGCGTTGGTGGAGAGGCCCGAACCTGGGTACAGAAGAAGGCTTTTTGTTGGTTTCGGTTTATCCNGAAACATACCGTTGGGAATACATCGACATGCTCTGGGAAGTGCAACCCGACTAAGATTACCCCCTGTAAATACTGTGAAATATTGGTTTTCTANATGATTAGCACCGTGCTAACATTACCCTTGTGTTAACTGATTTGGTAAAACAAGCGCATCCTTAACTTTAATTTAATACGGATTTAAACTTTCCTTAATCGGGTTTTAAACCAGATGGTTCACTTTTGCATCATTAAAAACGCATTGATTGCAGTAACAAAAAAAATAAATTAATTAAACAAATTTTAAAATGAAAAAACCAAATCTGAATTTAGTTGCTTTTCTCTTTGTAGCTTTGGCTTTTGCCGTAAGCTTCTCAGCCTGTAAAAAGGATGACGATCCGGTAGCCGGACCAAAAGTTACAGCTCCTGCCACACAAAACATCAAAGCTGAGGAATCAGTAGATTTAACCTTTAACTACACCGCTGCTGCCGGCTTTAAATCTGCCGCTATCGTGGTTGAAAACGGTTCAGCCGACATCAAAACAAACGGTACAGATGGCGCTACCTCAGGTGCTATCGTTGTTACTTTTACCGCTGGTACCACTACCGGTGCTGCTTCAGTAAAACTTACCGTTACCGATAAAAACAATGCCGTTGACGATGCAACCGGCGTTATCAATGTTGGTACAGAAGAAATGATTGTTTATGTAAATTCAAACATTACCGCTGACGAAACCTGGACAACCGGAAAAGTATACGTGCTTAAAAGCCGTATTGCTGTTGTTAGTGGTGTAACTTTAACCATTGAGCCTGGTGTAATCGTAAAAGGTGAAGCCGGAACACAAGCCAATGCAACTGCCTTGTTGATCGCCCGTGGCGCTAAATTGATGGCTCAAGGTACCGAGCAATCACCTATCATTTTCACCTCGGTAGCTGACGAAATTATGCCAGGCGAGATTGCCAGTCCTAACTTAGCTCCTGATGTAGCCGGATTGTGGGGCGGACTCCTGATCTTAGGTAATGCTCGTATCTCAGCTTCAAACGAATCAGGTGACGTTAGCGAAGTACAAATCGAAGGAATTCCTACCTCAGATCCTAATGGTCTCTACGGTGGCAACGACAACGCCGACAACTCTGGTGTAATCAGATACATCTCCATCCGTCACGGAGGTACTGACATCGGTGCCGGTAACGAAATCAACGGACTTTCACTCGGTGGCGTTGGTAACGGTACAATTATCGAAAATGTTGAAATTGTTTCTAACCAGGACGATGGAATCGAATTCTTTGGTGGCACTGTTAACCTGAAAAACGCTGTGGTATGGAACGTTAATGACGATGCCATCGACACCGACCAATCATACAACGGAACAGTTGACAACTTCATTATCCTTACTCCAACCGGACATAACTTCGAGTTAGATGGTCCTGAAGGTTCATACGAGGCCGGACATATCATTAAAAATGGTACTGTTGTATGCAGCGATGAAGAATTCGGTCGCGTATCATCAGACTTGATTAACGTAGATGCTAACTCTATTGTTGATTTGCAGAACATTTACTTCACTGCCATTGTTGAAGGACAAATGATCAACAGAGTTACTGCTGAAGGTGTTACTTTCAACAGCATTATGTTAAACGTTGCTGCCGGTGATTTGGCCAGCCATGTAAATGGTGATGTTCCTGCCGGAGTAACCGCCGGTGGTACACCTCAGGCCAATGCCAGTGTATTTGGATGGACATGGGCTTCAGTTGCCGGAAAATTGGCCGGACTTTAATAAACTATTACAACTCGTTAATTAACAATATTATAGAGTCAAAAACAGACCCGCAAAAACACTTGCGGGTCTGTTTCATGTTTAAAAACCAAACCAATACCTTCAATTCGATTACAACATGAAGAAAATAGTTTTCATTCTAATCATCGCCTGTTTGACCATCTTTCAGGCACAAGCACAAAAAGGAAAAATCAGGGGCACGGTTTATGAGGAAACAACCGGAGAAACACTTGTTGGCGTTGCAGTAATGATAGAAGGAACATTCACAGGCACTACAACCGACCTCGATGGACAGTTTACCCTGGAGGTAGAACCGGGAACCTATAACCTGCAACTTTCATACATTTCGTATAGCCCCATGCTAATAAAAGATGTAGTTGTGAAATCCAACGAGGTTGCCTTTTTGGATAACCTGATAATGAAAGAAAGTGCCCAGGAGCTGATGGAAGTTGTAATCAAGGCCGAAGCTGTGCGTACCAACGAGGCAGCCATGCTCACCATTAAAAAGAAATCTACTGCCATGATTGACGGGATTTCTGCTTCAAAAATTCAACTCACCGGCGACAATACGGCGGTTGAAGCCGCCAAGAGGGTAACCGGGGTTTCCGTTGAAGATGGAAAATATGTTTATGTAAGGGGGTTGGGCGACAGGTATTCAAAAACAACCCTGAACAATGTCGACATCCCTGGACTTGATCCCGACAGAAACAGCTTGCAGATGGACATTTTTCCTACCAGCTTGATCAACAACATCATGATCAGCAAGAACTTTACAGCCGATATGCCGGCTGATTTTACAGGGGGTCTGTTGAATATCGAAACCAAAGATTTCCCTGAGCAACGGATAATCTCCGTATCGGCTTCGGTCGGATATAATCCATCGATGCATTTCAACCCTGAATATTTGACTTACAAAGGCAGCAGCACAGATTTTCTGGGCTACGATGATGGCAAACGTGCTCTGCAGCCTCGTGCCACCCAACCAAATATTCCAACCCCCATTAGCGGAGCTTCCAAAGAGGAAGTGAATGAGTTTGTGCGTGGGTTTAATTCACAACTGGCTACCACACGCCAAACAAGTCCAATGGATTACAGTGCCAGTTTCACCATTGGCGATCAGATCGATATTGCTGGAAAAAATAAAACAAAGCAGCGCGACCCAAAACTAGGCTATATTTTCTCCTTATCTTATAAAAGCGATTACAAATACTATGATGACGTTGTGCTGAGTGAATACCAACGTTATATAGATCCGGATATATACGAAATGCGTTATGCCACCATTCAAACCGGAGAAATTGGTGAGCACAGTGTGCTTATCGGTGGCCTTGCCGGACTGGCTTTCAAAACGAAACTGTCGAAATACCGGCTTACAGCCATGCGTTTGCAAAATGGCGAAAGTCGCGCCGGGAAATTCTTTATAAATAATGATGGTTCGGCTGTTGGACAGTCAGGGTATTTTGCCGGTTCCGACAACCTTGAATACAATCAACGGGCGCTGTCCAATGTATTGCTAAACGGTGTTCACTTGTTCGAGGCCTCGCAATGGGAAATCGATTGGCGTCTTTCCGGAACACTCTCCTCGTCTGATGACCCGGATATCCGTAAAACAGCGTTTACTTATCAGGAAATTGACACCCTTTTCAGTGCCGGTGCAGGGGGCAATCCATCACGAATCTGGCGTAACCTTGATGAAATCAATACAACAGCCAAAATCGATATCACAAAAAAATATGAACTCTTTGGTAACGAAGCCAAGCTGAAATTTGGTGTAAGCCATACCTACAAAGACCGTGATTATCAAATTTTGTTCTATAATGTTCAGTTCTTTGGATCACAGTCGTGGCCCAATCCTGATCCCGCTCATGTGCTCGATTCCATTAACCTCTATCCAAACAAGCCCAATTCCATCTATTATCAATCAGGTAACCGCGATCCCAATCCAAACGAGTACCAGGCCAACGTGAACAATTTAGCAGGATACATTTCTCAGGAGTTTAACATCAC
>JGI10211J34971_10004351_pt1 | contig 11240 bp, 15 predicted proteins | sample Etolagsediment_FD_34971 | JGI IMG/M metagenome (IMG submission 34971)
AACGGTATCATCTGTAACGCGATGTATACGATTGCTACGGCTGTTAGCGCAAGAGCACCAAGTTTTATTTTTTGTACGTACATATTTATTATTAAATTAACTAGCTAGTGTCAGGCAACTTTTATAAACGACCTGACCACAACCAATTAAGTTGTGGAGATGTTAATCTGCTGGAATTGACTCATCAATACGACATACGATGTCTGATGATGACTCACGAACACAGGTTAGCCAAGCATAGTTATTGATTCCGATAACTACGTTTTGTCCATCTGGTTCCTGCAAATCAACACCTGTACCTGCTGCGATTGTTGTTGTTGTTGCAGCTGCGGTAAATGGATTCTCAATCATCCAACTACGATATGCACCAGCGTTCTCCCCAAGTGGGAATGTTGTGGTTGCTGGTAGTGTTGCTGTAAGTGCAGCTTGTGTTGATGATGCAGTGAAAGTAATAATGTTACAATCTCGCATTTCACTTGCTGCGATAGTTACAGCCCCACTTGTTGGAGTAACTGTAGTCTCACATCCACCTTGCTGGAATGCACCATATACATTCATATATGAATACACGTCTGGTCCAGTTATTGCACCTACTGTTGGCTCACCATTTCGTACCACCTTGGTAACTGAAGTAGTAGTGTTTGGTTGCAATACCCAGAACAAAGCTGAAACAACAAGTGCTGTAACAAGGATTGATGTTAGTGTTTTATTATTCATCTTTGCTGATAAATTAGCTCTGTAATAACTCGTTCTTGAAGGCAACATTAGCAACCTGTCCTCGATATTTGCTGATTGCTTCCGGTGTGTCCCCAATTTCTTTCAGACGCTTCAAAAGACTTTCTTTTTTCTTAGACCATTTATCAGAATTACTGTACGCATATCCATTGAGGATGCGTGCATACTCTGCTTGTGCTTCATTCTTCCATTCCTTTCCCTTTGCAGGCTTTACCACAAGTGGCAAATCCTTTGGGCGAAGAACTTGTGGGTCATCGACTTGAAAGTCGTCTGAGGTTTCTTCTACGACCTCTGCTGTAACTTTTTCTTCTACAACAGGAGTCTGCTCATCTGTTTTCTTTGGCATTTGTAATGTGTAATTAAGCCTTTAGTGGAGATTTGGAGAGTCAACGACGGGGGGTGACTCCCCGAAACCCCACTAAAGGGGGGTTATAAGTTAGGCAAGGGTAATATCAACAGTCAAAGCTGCTTTCTGTGCCCAAAGTTTGAAACCAACAAGACCAAAGACAACGATTTCTGCTCCTGTCTTTAGAGTTACTGACTTCTCCTCGAATTGCATACCTCGTGGTGATGCATATGTTGAAACTCCCTTAACACCGAAGACACGGGGGGGGGGGGGGAAATGCCCTGAGTTTGTAACCGTTGTTGTTCCGAGTGTTGCATCTACGAATGTACCTGAACGTACAACGTAAATATCAACTCCCATCCACTCATTCATGAATCCATTCTTGAGTGTTGCGTCTGCCATTGAGAATCCGTTTGTAGCACCTGCGATAGCAAATCCAACAAGGTCAGTGTTCTCAATAACGAGGTATAGTCCACGGTAAGTATCTTCATATCCAGCAACCTTTGAAACAAGGTTTGCCATGATTGTGTTGATGTTACCTGCTGTTGTAAAACCTCCAGCTGGGGTTGTGTATGTACCTGTTGCATCTTCACACAAGTTGTTTAGAACGAACTTGTCAATTCCGAATGCTACAGCATACATCATGTTGTCAATACGTGCCTGTGCGATATCAAATGCTGCAAAGTACTCTTCATGAGCAAATACATGCTCTGAGTAGATAACTTCGTCAGTAACTGTTAGTGCATCATCAGTAATTGTCCATGCTGATACAGAGTATGTCCCTGCAACTGCTTGGATTGTAGCTGTTGGTTGATTCCCGTATGGGTTCTGGATACGCTTTGTATCACTATTGTCAACAGAACAAATCTTTTCGGTTACGAGAGCGTTTCGTAGCACAATTTCGTATTGTGATTGGAAATACTTATCTCGCTCACCATAAGTTGATTGAGTATTCATTTGTAAAGGGTTTTATTTTATAAACCCCGTCGTTTTACCGTCGATTTTCTGGTCTTCCACCGCGTCTAGCCCAAAAGAGTTGTTCAGCTTCTGAAGAGCCTTTGTCAGGTATATTACCTTTCTTGGCTTCTTCTACAACTTCTGCATCGCTTGGCTTATGTGAGCTTTTACGTGCAGTCTTTGTGTTTGTAGCTTGTGCTGCTTTTCTATGTGCAGTCCTCTTTTCAAGAATAGCTTGTACCGCACTGTCTTCAAGTGCTTCCGAAACGGTGACATCGAGCAACTTTGCTGCTTTCACTACTTCGCTAACATCATCTTGATGAACATCTGCTCGTACAAGGGTGTAAAGATCAGTTGAAGATATATCATCAGATTGAGTAGCTACTTTCGATTCCACCTTGGAACCTGTTGTCGCTTTCTTCCTCCAATGATTCTTCTGTTTCTCAAGTGTCTCTACTTTCTTTTTGAGTTCGTTTACAGTTTCGTCAGAATCATCTGCTTCCTCCTCAGTTTCATCAACCTCAGTTTCTGTAGACTCATCTTCGACTACTGTTTCTTCCTCGTGTTCCTCCTCCTCTTGTGAAGTTTCTTGAACTTCGTTGTTTTCATTTATCATAGTTTTGTCTATATATTCTTTTTATCGACTTTAGTGTCTTATGTACTAATAATTATCTATTGTGCACTGTCTTGTGTCAACCTCTTTTTTGCTTCGTCAGGTGTTTCATCTTTTGTACCTGCGATCATCTTCAAAAACAGTAATTGACTTTCAATATGACGAATGTACTGATTACGTGCAAGGATGTTTATACCAAGCTCATCTTCTACTCCAGTTACATCTAAACTAATCCGCTCCCTTGATGGGTCAATGAAAAGTTCAAGTGCCTGTTTTGTCATGTCTACAGCACGAGCTTTATATTTAATCGCCTGTGTCACTGTGTCACGAGGTACATTGAATATCATTTGCTCTACACCAAGCCACACATCTGCCACTTGTCCAATCGGTGCATCTGCATCAAGTTGTGGAACAAGACGCTTACGCATAATCTTCACCAATTCGTCATTTGCAAATGTTTTCTTAATTGTCTCTTTGTTTGTATCACTCACTGGCAACCCGAACGCAAGTGCTCGCATTGCTTTAAGCAACTCATCGTTTTCTGCGAACGTAGCCTTAATAAGAGAAATCTCTTTTTCGTCTACATTCAATCGTGGTTGTTCTTGTTCATTCATACCTATACTTGTTGATTATTTATTACTAACGGTTGTTGCGGTTGTACTTGTGGCTGTCGTGCACCCCCGTCGACCTGTGCAGTATTGTTAGCCCGTGCCGCTGCTAATTCAACTGGTGAAATAGCTGACGACATTTCAAGTATTCTACCAACGACCATCTGAGCTTCTTTATTCTGTGAGTACCCTGGATTTGCGATAACCTGTAGAGCCGTATTCAAAGTAGTCATTACTTCTTGAATATTCTTTGACTCACCGGTTATGTCAATTTCCAAATCCCACTCTAAATCCTTAAGATACTCAGCCCACGTCTGTGGTTTTATCTCAGATGGCTTAAAAAATCGTTGGTTACCTAATGGTGCAAGGGCTTTTCTGACGTTCATTTCTTCCTCTTCGATATCTACCTCTTGAGCATCCTCTCCATTCAACACACGTTCTGCGTTTCTCCTCTGTGCATTCTTCAGTGCAATGTTAGGTACAAATACAGAGTCAATCTTTTCAATATCATGTGATTCAAGTACTGCTGCTATCTCGTCTTTGTTATTCAGCTTCTTTCTAAAGTATGGTAATACACGCTCTCGTAACAAGTCTTCAAGATGCAATCCTTTATTCTCAGTCATAATCTCAAATAATGAATGAGATTCTTGCAACACTGCTTCCGTTTGTCTCCATGCTGTTCCTGACTTTGGTGTTGCACCAAGCATTGCCTCTGATATACCTGTTATCTCGTTACCTGCATTCTTCCATGACACAGCGTAATTCTGCTCAGATGTCATATCGTGAGATTGATTATTCAACTGAGTCATCGGTTGATTCATTGCATGGATGAGAATGTCGCCACTCTCGATATTATCCAAAACATTTCGTCCCAAAAACTTAGCGTCTGCTGTCTGAAAGACGACTTTTGATGCAATATCAAGTGTATCTCTTACTGACTTAGTAGAATGGTTTATCTGCCATTGCGCTTGGAATAGATGTTCTACTGCACCAATAGCAAGTGTCCGCCCATCTTCTTTTATAAGATGAGTAATAGTGTATGGGTCTTGCTTCTCTTCTTCTCTAACCAATACGAAATCATCAAACTCGTTTGCTTTACCTTTCTTACCAACAAAAGAAATGACCTGTATCTGTTGCACAAACTTATTACGATCACTCTCCTTATCAGTCAATAATTCTTTAGAGAAAGAACCATGCACCTCAAACAACTTAATATACCCTGTTCGATTATCTTTCTTTTGTCGGTCAAGTGTCTCTCGAGCTTTCTTCGCTTCAATCAATGCTTCGACTTGTTGCTCATCATATCCATGTGTAGCAATACGACCTCTCAGTTGAGATTCGGTTAATTCAATCTGCTCAAACTTAGGGTTATCATCAAAGTCCACAACATCGCACACAATTTGATTCCAAGGGATTACAAAAAAGTGCAATCCTGTGTCGTTCTCTACTGTCTTAACAACAGCTGACCCGTATCGAGCAAGTACACGCCCCCATTCATTCAAAAACTGTCCGAACTTCTCTCGTCGCATCCAATCTTGGAGTAACTGTGTTGCGATAAAAGACCGGAACCAATCGTCTTGTTTCGTTGCACGAATCTTAACATTCTTTCTATCAATGTCAGTTGCACGAAACCATACATTTGCTGCAGCGGTTACAATATTGAAAAATGGTTTCTCCCTCCCTAGTGAATCGAACTGTCCTGTCGTAAAACGAGAATTAAGATACGCATCAATTTTTTGTAGAGTCTCGTATTGTGAAAATGGTACATGCTTAGAAATAATTGTCGTACCATGAACATAATCGTTCTGTGCTTTACGCACATAACTTCCAATTGAATCTGGTTTAGTTGTATCACTCATGTGAAAGATATTAGCTTATCATAAGTATAAACACATCTATTTTTTCTTGGCAAGGGTTCGTATCTTTGATTCTGCTTCACCAAGAGAAAGTCCCGTATCGTAAATAGAACCTGACAATGCTTCTGCCATATTTGTGAGTGCCCATTCCAACACTTCCCCTTTTACAAATCTCTTTGCAAACGCATACTGTGCGCCATACGCTTCTATCTCTTGCTTGGTACGAAAATCTCTATCATGCAAATATTTGTAGTACCACACATCGGGATAATCCCCTTGTTGCTTACTATGCACCTGCTCATGTATTTCAATATCTGGTGTTATCTCTCTCTTAAAAGGATTATAGATTACTTTACCGTAACAAAAGATAGGTTTATACACACCAACATTTCCGAGTACACTTTGTATCTCCAAATAATTTGGTGGGTAGTCTTCCTTTATCTCCAAGTCTGTTACTCTGTTCTTTTGCATCATTGTGTTGAATTAGCTGACCGTGTTCGTTTTACCCTATCCATATGTTGAACAATCGAATCAATAACTCGTGCGGACTCTTCGCTCTGCATCGGTAACATTGTCTCCTTAACTACAAAGTACATACGCATAATGAACGTGTCTGTAAGGTCAGGACTTCTCCCAAGAATTGCTTTGATGTCTTCTTTCATTGTAGCAAGTCGCTTACCGTCTCCTTTAGAAACATCTTGGTACATAGATAACTCCTCAATAATCCTTTCTTTTGTATGAGCATCATCAATCTTACATGCTACTTTGTGGTCATTCACCAATCGAGAAAGTGTAAAGATACACTGGCTTCTGAGATTAGCATAGTCAGAGGTTAAAGGAGCATTGTTTGTATAGTGCACATTTGGAAGTTTAACCGGATCAGCATCGGTTCTAATTGCTTTATACGAACTCTTGTACCCAACAATACCATCTAATAACGATGATGATGCAACTCCTGCGCCCACACCGATAGCNTCAACAATTATCTGNGAGAACGGTATTCTCTCTTGTGCTGCATATTCTCTAATCTTAGATATGATACTCTCTGTATTCAATCGTGAATATTGTTCGATACGATAACTCTCTAATCCTTCAAAGAAGTTGAATACAGTCTTATCACTTCCATCATCCGCTATATCAACGACAAGATACTTCTCGGTGCTCTTAACTAGAGTGTTAGAGAACATGTCCACCAATGCAGAATAATGAAATAGTGCTCCCTCATCCTCTACATACTCCGCTAAAATCTCTTGCTTGAATGTTTGTGAATCAAGGTCACGTCGTGCTTTCGCAAGCTCATCCTCTATGTTAGGAATATACGGATTATCCTTAGTTGTAAAATGAAAACTCTCTGCATCTTCCCCCTTTTGATCAAAGTCTTTCTCTAAGCGTCTGAGGTTTGGGTTCTCTTTCTTTGGTGTACCGATAAAGTCCGCAGTCCCTCCAGTATCAATCAATGCTGGTCTGAATATCTCTTGCCAACCGATAAAAAAGTCCTTCATTGTATCAGTTTCATCAAACGTAATGTGATGAGCTTTCATACCACGGAAGTTTTCTCTATTCTCCCACCCTGCTATGTAAATAATTGAATACCCTCCCTCTTGAGTTGGTACTTTCATCTCAAGACGAGATTCGTTTATCTCCCCTATATTCCCTATACGTGCTTTTAATGCTTCCCAGATAATACTGCGTGCTTGCTTCTGTGTAGGTGCAATATAAAAGACATTACGGTTTTTCTCACTAACCGCTTTGAATAACATAGACTCGATTTCAACCGAACTTTTACCAGAACGTCTCCCTGCTCTGATAACTTTAAACCGAGCGTTACTCCTTACTACTTTCTGTTGTTCCTGATGTAGTTGCATTAAAACTTTTATCAAAGACAACTTTCAAGGACACATCACCTTCATGTCCTACATCTTGCTTCGGATTACCTTCTGCCATCTTCCAAATAAGCTCTTTAGGTAGTCCTTCTAAAAACTTCTGTCGTTCTTCATCAGACATTTTAGCAAGCATCTCACGGCTATAGTCCTTTAAAGTCTTCCCTTTGGGACGTCCGCTAGGATTACCCGATTGTCCTTTTTTAAACAACCAAGGTTTATCGTCTGTTTTTTGACTGTTACCAGTTTCTATGTCCTTTTTTTTCTCCATATCCTATTAAAAATTGACTCCTTTGGGTTGGTGTTTTCTAGTTTCTGTACTCTCCCCACAATAATATTCATCTGTTTACTAACATCATCTATACTATTATCCAATCCTTTCAACATCTCACCAAATCCCTGTTCCATCTGTGCTTGTGTAGACTTTAACTTATCAGTCTTCTTTTCAATACCATCGATAGTCTCCAGTGTATTCTTCTGAAATAGTGCTAACTCTTGTGTAATTGTTTTCAGGTCTGGTGTCATAATTGTTCATTGACTATTTTTACCACCGATGGGAAGTTACTAAACTGCAATACACTATATGGTTTATCCTGTAACTTCTCCGTCCTATATTCTTTCGTAACTGATTTTAATATAGAGTTGACCAATCTATCGCCATAAGGACAATCAAAATCTTCTTTTAATTCCTCAACCCCCCAAAATACCAACAGTCAAATCCTCTCTCCACATCTTTATACTAATATCCAACCTTCTTTTTGCAAGTAACAATGAATTATTCGTACCACCTATATTTTTATACCCAACACCCTTTCCGCGTACACTAACATTCAGATAATCTTGTATCTCTTCATCATTCGGTTCAACATTAAATACTGTACACAAGAAATCTATCTCCTCTTGTTGTTTTCTTGTAATCTTCATACTTAATCCAATTCTACCACAACATAACTATATTTTCGCTTACTCTTATTGGGGATAACTGTTATCTGTGCAACATTCGTTATCGTATCTTTATTCAACAATTTCAGTCGAACCATCCCTTGTATCAATAAGTATATCATACCTGCACAATCCGTTACTGACAATGCACCCCCTGTCGTATAAAAATCAAACGTAATGTTATTAGTCTTATTAGGTATATGTTCTACCTTATACTTTTTTATAGCTTTTTGAAGCTCAATTTGCCATTCCAAGAGTAGTTTATCCCTCTCTGTGTAATGCAGACCATAAAAGAACGTGGTAGCTATCTTTGATGGTAATTGCATTGTGAACTCCTGCATAGTTTTCAGAATATAAACTATTTGACTTATACACAAGTAAGTTATCCACTTTGTACTTAATTCGCTATTATAGAAATATGAGAAACGCACCAACACCATTCATTGCAGACATAGACGACAATGAATACGAGGAATGTCCTGAATCGTATCAAACACTCTCGGAGTCAGTATGTATGTTCTGTGAAGAACAATACGACATAACCGAACCCGTTATCATTCACCTCAGTGACACCGAGGGAATACTCTGGTGGCACAGAGAACATAAAAAATAATATGCGGATTCAATTCGATACTCCGACCCCCAAAGAATACTCCTGCTGTAAGTGTCATAAACGTATTCATCGTGACTCCAATCGGTGCACAGACCACTGTCACATCAGAGCTACTCATTTCACCCAACACGGAATCATGTGTAGACTCTGTTACAAGAAGAAAAAAGGAAGGTAAAAACCCCTAATACAAGGGGTTTTTTTGTTGTATAAACAACACACCACAAAAACTCTAATACATCAATAGCTAAAACACTTGACTTCTTGACATATCCACCCTAAACTGGAGACAAGGTCTCTCACGAGAGACTATAGTCCCCAGGTTAGGGCAACATGAGTGGTGTAATTTCACCCCTCAACCTAGCCGTATAATCTCGATTTCACCCCTAAATGGGGTATTTTTGTACCTAACTTTTTTGGCTATCCACAGGTGTTTTTTGACAAATAAAAATCATAACGTTACTCTTTATACATACATTATGAATAAAGATAACAACATTACAGACTGGTTTTCTCGTAGAGGGATAACAGAGCAAACACTAAAGGAGTTTCATGTAACGTCTAATGATGTATCTATTGTAATACCCGTCACCGATATACATGGTGATTTTTCTTTTAATAAATATAGACGTCTCCCTTATCTACACGGAGGTCCAAAGTATTCATACGATAAAGGCTCACGAGCCACACTGTATGGTCAACAATATATTAAAGATCATGATTCCTTTGTAATTACGGAAGGAGAGATGGACTGTCTTGTTCTTAATAGCCACAATATACCAGCTCTATCTTCTACTGGTGGTGCGCTTACCTTTAAGGACGAATGGGTAGATTTACTAAAGGACAAAGATATAACGGTCTGTTTTGATAATGACGAAGCTGGTGGTGTTGGTATGGCTAAAATGTATCGCCTATTCCCTAATGCTTCTTTTGTCTTTGTACCAGATGATGCACAAGTTAAGGACATTTCGGATTACTTTCAGAGAGGGGGTGACTTACAAGCACTTATTGCTACTGCTGTTAAGTTTCCAGCTCTATCGGATGTTGAGAAACATATGAAGCAGAGGTCTGCTAATTGGCAACAAGTACACTTTCATAAAGCGGTTATTAAGGACAACAAACCAGCACCAGCACCTCGTAAGAAACTCAAGAAGTTTGAGAACCAGAACGAATTAGAGTATGCAAAAGCAGTACCCATAACGGACTTTATAAAGGTTAATGGTGACGGCAAGGCTAAGTGCTTATGGCATAACGAAAAGACACCCTCTCTGCATGTCTACGAGGACACCAACTCCTTTTATTGTTACGGTTGCGGTCAACACGGAGATGTAATCAATGTGGTAGAAAAGATTTATAATATTACCTTCAAAGAGGCGTTAGTAGTTTTAAACAAAAAGCGATGAAACTTGCTGACGTTAAAAAAGAACTACATGAAGTTTTGTACATTGAAGATGATGGGATGATAGATATTCTTTTAGCGACAGTTATTGCCAACTCCATAGCGGAGAGTGACCCTGTCTGGCTGATGGTTGTGGGGGCTTCGTCTGGTGGTAAGAGTCAGTTATTGAGACCATTTGCTACTGGCAATCCCGAGTTTATCCACAGAATAGATGACATGACAGAAAACTCGCTTATATCAGGTACAAAGACGGAAGAAGTGTCACTACTTGCGAAGATAAAGGAAAAAGGAATACTCCTTATTTCAGACTTCACAGTTATCTTTAGTAAGTCTCCAGAAACTAAGAACGCTATTCTTGGACAGTTACGATTGGTGTATGACGGAGAGTACACACGACACTTCGGTAATCGTGAACCATACACATGGAAAGGACACCTCGGTTTGATTGCTGGTGCTACTCCATCTATATACAGGCGTATGGAGGAAGTTGCGGATATGGGTGAACGCTTCATCTATTATCGTATGAAGGAGTACGATGCAGAGAAAGCTATGGACTTCGTAAAGAAGAATACACTTTCCTCTAAAGAGATTGACGAAAAGATTGCTACGATATACAAGGACTATGTCACCAGTATCATGGTGGGGAGGACTGAGGTAGAGGTGGATGAGAGCACCAATAATATACTTGCGGAAGTAACACCACTTGTTACGCAACTACGAACACCTGTACACATTGACCAACGATGGGGGTACGTCGATGAGATACCTATTAGAGAAGTACCTTTCCGTGTCTTTAAACAATTGAAGACTATTGCTAAGTCACTCACCTTAATGCAATACCACGAGGATGGGAGTAGAGTATTATCAGATGATAAGGTCAAAGCACTCAAGTGGTGTGCCTATTCTCTCGGGAATGAGGAAAGGAGAAAAACTCTTGAGGCAGTAGTTGGGTGCGACTGTACTATTTCTGCACACGATATTGCAGTGTACCTTGGCTTTGAAACTACGATAGCCGATAGATACATCTCACAACTCACTGCAATTGGGGTACTCACTATGATTGGTAGCAAAGAAAGCAATGGTGAGAAATACAAGGTTACCAACGGCAACTTCACTAAGTTTGTTAGGGAGTTAGACGAACAAGTAAAGGTCGAGGAAGAGGATAGAGAATTTGTTAGTAAGTTTTAATTAAAATGAACCTCAAGAACCCCGAGTACGTGAATCTCATTAAACTAGGCAAGCGTGCGTGGGGGGTTAAGAAGACCGTGACGTTACCAGAGCTTAGATCAAGGAC
>JGI10211J34971_10004352_pt1 | contig 11239 bp, 10 predicted proteins | sample Etolagsediment_FD_34971 | JGI IMG/M metagenome (IMG submission 34971)
CGTTATGTTCAGGAAGTCTGGCCCGGAAGTAGCGTTGATGTGGTCGAAATAGACCCAGGTGTAACAGAGGCGGCCTTCCGGGCATTTGGTCTGCGGAGGGATACTGCGATAAATCTTATTACTATGGACGCCCGTGACTATGTAAATGGGCTGTTGGAGCAGAAACGCATTGGTCGGAAGATTCCGCAATATGATTTCATATACGAGGATGCCCTCAACGACTGCTCCGTTCCATACCAGTTGGTGACAAAGGAATTCAACGACAAAATTGCACAAATTCTGGCCGGCGACGGCACATATATGGTAAACCTGATTGATACGCTTCACGGTGGCTTGTTCATTGGCTCATTTATAAAGACCCTGGAGCAGACATTTCCTTATGTTTATGTCGTTACTGAGCGGCAGGAAGATTTAAGTCGCACTACTTTTGTAGTTATCGCTGCCAACCGAGAACTCAAGCTCGAAAACCTGGGTATGGAGAAATCAGCGAAAGGTTTGGATTTATGGATATTAAGTGCTTCCGACATAAAAGCTCTCAAGGAAAAGGCAGGCGCAGTTATTTTAACGGACGACTACGCACCGGTTGACAATCTTTTTGCCCCGGTGGTACGCCAACGCGGCGTGGATTTTATGTTGAAAGAAGCTCGGAAGCTCGCAGAAAATCTTAAACTCCGGGGTAAATTTGACGAAAGCATCGCTACATACAAAGAAGTTCTTAAAGTCAGACCGATAGTTTCGGTTTATCGTGAAGTAGCTGCGATGATGATACAACAGGACAGACTAAACGAGGCCGCAGAAACTTTGCAGCAGGCAATTGAGTACGGTGAACAAACTAAAACCGGAGTCAGTCTGGCGGATGTTCACCTCGACCTGGCTTTGGTGCTGAAAAGATTGAGACAACTTGAAAAGTCAAGGCAGCATTTTCGCAGGGCAATAGACGGATTTCGAAAAGAGTTGGCCCGCAATCCCGCNCTTCNGNTNNGACGCTTTTTAAAATGGGCGTCGCCCTTACTGAAGTCGACCGGTTCAATGAAGGAATCAAATGTCTTCGGCGGGCGACAAATATGGACCCGCTTGATGTGAAAAAGCATTTGACGCTGGCCCAGATACTTTTACTACGGGAACGTTACGATGAAGCAATTAAACAGTTGGGCGAGGGTATTCGATTTATGTTGGACCACGGCCAGAGGGAGAAGGCCGCGGAGTTACAAAGGTTTCTTGAATCGGTTGAACTCAGAAAATAGAAACACAAAAAGTAGCGAAATTATCCTTTCCCGGTTCCGCCTTAAACGTTAAGGAGACTTTTCGCAATGCCTGATAAACGAACGCATAGAGGCCCGCACCCGGCGGATGCAAAATTGTTTGCTCCCGCAGCAATTGGCAATCTTGCCGCTGCTCTTGCCGATTATTCACTGCTGCGGACGAAGGGCTACGCCGAAAAAAGCGCTCTGAAATTGGTTGGCGATAAATTCTCACTTACCGAAAGGCAAAGATTGGCGGTTATGAGAAGCGCCTGCTCCGACCAGCAGCTCGCTTCCCGAAAGCAGCGCTGTTTGCCAATCGCGGCTCTTGCAGGCCAGTCCCTTACTATTGACGGCTATAACGTCCTGATAACAATTGAAGCGGCGATGAGCGGCGCAGTTGTTTTCAAAGGCCGAGATAGCTGCTTCAGAGACTTGGCAAGCGTACACGGGACATACCGCAAAGTTACTGAAACAATACCGGCCGTGCAGCTTATAGGCGATTTTCTAAAAGAAATCGCCGTAACCAAAGTCTTGTGGCTGCTCGACAGCCCCGTCTCCAACAGCGGCCGATTAAAAATGCTAATTGGCGAACTGGCCCGCAAAAGCAATTGGGACTGGCAAATTCAGCTTCTTCTGAGCCCCGACGCCGAACTGATAAAAACCACTTCTGTTGTCGCCACCAGTGACAGCGTTGTGCTCGATGGTTGCAAAAGGTGGGTCAATCTGGCCCGTGCAATTATCGAAGAAAAACTCCCCAGCGCTCACCTGGTGGATTTGTCATTATGATAACGGCTGCTGCCGGTATATTCTCAACGCCGTACCGATTTAAAAAGCCGGTTTTTTGGTGCCGGCCTTTTCTTTAGCAGTGGTCAATTTCACTCATCACGGTACCCAGTAATCTTTCATATGACACATCCAGCCGTCGTAATTACTGGTCACGGTGCAAAAGTCAGGCGGGGGGGCATTGTTTGGGTTCCAATCATAGTGCCACCATAGCTCCCACAACTCTTTAAGTCCTATCTTCCGAGCGTGCCAGTCTGCGAAAACGCCATTTATATATCCGTCGTGTCGGTTGATGCAGCGGTCCATTAGTTCATTTACACCTGTACCACTATGGGCTTCGTAGGTTTGACCATCGTATGCCGGCGGTTGGTCATCGTGCATTGGCGAGTCTTCGCACTGTGCAGAATCCGTAAACACCGGTATATAAGCTGCGCCTTTAACGAGGGGAGTCTTCCAGAGCTTCCCCTCCCTGCCGCCACTATCATTCCGAGTCACAAACATATTTATCCCGTAGCTGCCGATAAAAAGCTCGTCTTCTTCCTTCCATGCCCAGGCTTTAAACTTTCGACCCCATACTTCGCCCCCCGATATAGGCATTCTTACAGGTTTCGGTGCACTTGGACAGATGAGCAGGTCTCTATTTATGTAGTACGGAAGCAGCGGTATTTCCCAGGACCAGCTCTCCGTGAAACGGCCCCTGTTGTCACCCGTATACAGCTTCCAGACAATGCCCCATTGATGCATATTTGACAGGCAAATAGCTGCTCTTGCCTGTGCTTTTGCCTTGCTTAGTGCCGGTGTCAAAATCGAGACCAATAACGCAATGATGGAGATTACCACCAGAAGCTCTATTAACGTGAACCCCGTTAGAAATCTTCTGCTTGCTCCATTAGAAATCTTTTCTAACGGGGTAAACCCCTTTCGTTTATACATAATCACGGCCTTTTCTGCCAATATGTCGCTGGCCTCACCCCTATAAGATGCGCAAAACCGGCCTTCTGTTTCATTGATTCTGCATTTTCACCACAAATTTTCGCTCTGGGCTGATAATAGCATACCAAAAATTCGGTTTTTTCGCAATGTTAAATCACCCTCCGACGCTCCGTTTCCAAAGGGACTTTACATTTTTTCCATCTTTTTAGTATAAGGATTACCCTTGAAACTCCCTGAAAATGTGGCATCACAAAGAAAGCAAGCATTTGACAAATAATCCAAATATTGCATAATCCATCAGTACAAAATCGCTAACCTGTATTGTTGCTCATTGTCCTTGAGTTTTTATATGGAAGAAAGCACGAAAAAAGTTATTGCGCTTGGTGTTATTGTCGTCTGTTTGGTTTTAGCTGGTGTAATAACTTATAAGACCAGCCGGGCTAAAGGGCCTGACTTGAGGCGATTTGAAGACAAGATGACCTGGGTCAAGTGCCGCAATCCGGACTGTCAGGCCGTATATCAGGTCAATGTGAAAGATTACTTAGAGTACACAATAAAACACAAAGACCCGGGAGTACGAGGCACACCGCCCCTGATTTGTAGAAAGTGTGGAAAGCCAAGTGTTTATAGGGCCATAAAATGCGAAAAGTGCGGCTTTATCTTTGAATTGGACTCTATCCCACGCAATTTTGAAGATAGATGCCCCAGGTGTGACTATAGCAAAATAGAACACGACAGAAAGCTGGCAGTGCCTGCTGAAGGCAGATAGAGAACAACAAAACCGCACAAGCGCTTGCAAAGCTGCGAAAGAAGTAGCTGCCGACGCCGAAGACCGCCTTGGCGGGCGCTGCTTTTCACAGTAGAAAAAAGCTGTTGATGAATTGTATATTTCGCAAGTTTATTCTTGACGGATACACAGAAATCGGTTTTATTTGTGAGCAAGGTTGAAATGCAAAGAAATTGACTGGTTGTAATAGCTTACAAATAAAAAACTTGCGTATCTTATAGAACGGCCAAAAGGATTTGTCTCTTTTACTTGTCTGGAAAGGATGGAACAATGCGAACTGTCAAATTTTCAGTGGTTTTTATCGTATGTACTTCTCTGGTACTTGTGAATGGCTGCGGCTCGGAGTTGAAAGACTGTAAAATCCAGAACGCCGCACAGCTAAAGCTGGTAAGTCAGCTTGAGAGTAAAGTAGGGGCTACCGAACTGAGACTTAAACAGTGCAATAGAAGGCTCGATACTGCTGGAAGCACCAACAGCATCAGAATGGAGGCGCTCCAACAGGAGATTACTGCACTTGAAGAAGACCTGAGCAGAAAGAAGAGTTTAATTACCAGGATGCAGGAGCAGTTGCAGAGCGGCGTATCGTTGCCGCCGGAGTTGATTACTATGCTTGAGGATTTCGCCGCGAAAAATGAAATGGTCACCTATGATTTAGACCGGGGCATTGTGAAGTTCAAAAGCGACCTGCTTTTTAGGAGCGGTAGCGATGAGGTGCTGGCTCCAGCAGCAGAAGCAGTCAAGTCGCTTTGCGCGATTTTGAACTCCGAACAGGCCAAGGAATTTGACATTATGATTGCGGGCCACACTGATGACCAGCCTATTCGCTATTCTCGTCCGAAGCATCCGACCAACTGGCACCTTTCCGCTCACAGGGCGATATCGGTGCTGAAGATAATGGAAGCGAGCGAGATTGACTCGAAGCGGCTGAGTGCACGCGGTTTTGGTGAGTTTTGCCCCATCGAGCCCAATAAGCCTGACAAAAAAGGCAATCCGAAAAACAGGCGAGTCGAGATTTACATCATAGCCGAGGGAACATAAGTCGTGACTCGTCAGTCGAACCACGAATCACTGACCGCAATGATGGCGGAACGCACCTTAATAATCGTCAAGCCGGACGCTATACAGCGACACCTGGCTGGTGAAATAATCAGCCGATTCGAAAAAAAAGGCCTTAAGCTCGTTGCCGCAAAGTTTATGCAGGTCCCTAAAGAGCTGGCCTGCCGACTTTATTGCGCGCATCAGGGCAAACCCTTTTTTGAAGGTCTGGTAACGTACCTGTCTTCGGCCCCGCTGCTCGTAATGGTATGGGAGGCTGAGGGTGTCATAGATATGGTTCGCAGGATGATGGGAGCTACTTTCGGATACGATGCTGGGCCCGGTACTATTCGCGGCGACCTCGGCCGTTCAAAGGGATATAATCTCGTTCACGGCTCAGATAGTCCCAAATCCGCACAGCAGGAAATCAGCTTATTTTTCACGCCAGAAGAAATCATCGATTACGAGCTGACTGACGCAAACTGGCTCTACGGCAAAAACGATTAAACCAAAGCCCTTTGCTGTCATATTGGATTGTTTTAATCCTTGCCCCGATGTGGACCGGCCGGTTAAGGGCACGATTACCGTAAATGCAATATCTCTCCCGCGCCACACGTTTCACGTGAGGTCTCGACCTGCGCGATATGCAAGACGCCACTTGTCCGCCGAAGTTTACCCCTTATGGGGGCGGATACGAAAATGTCATTCCGGGCAAAGCTTGCCCCTACCTGCTGATTGGGGGGCCGAGGAATCTATTAAAAACACCGTCGCAACGCGACCTCAACCACTAAAAAAACTATTGAAATATGCTTTAGGCCCATTATAATAGCGCAACCACGCCAATGGCGTGGATATGAATATGGACCGTCAGCCTAATTTTGGCTGATTTCGGCATATCAACGAAGAGGGCCGCACCCGTGTCCAGTTCGGCAATTAGTGAATTGTATTTGGTGAATAATATCTGAGGCACCTTTCTATGGAATCATCCAGCTTACAAGAATTAGAACAAATTCCCGGCGTTGGTAAAACTATTGCCCAGGATATGCAGAATATCGGCATCCATTCTATTGACGCTCTTAAGGGCCGGCAAGCCACGCGAGATACGAGATACCAGATACGAGTTACGAATTTAATTGACGGGAATTGCGGGGTTGGCCAGCCGCTGTGGACGTTTTTAAATCGATTATCTATTATTCACGTTGACTGGAGTTATGAGTAGAAAATTAGTCTGCCCATTTGCAGAAAAAAATCTTCGGTTTTCTCCCTTCATAGAAGGCTACGTTTTTTCAGAGTTGTAATAACCATTTACAAATAGAAACGAGTTGTTCATCGCTTGTTAAATTCGCCGCATTTGATAAGACACCGTTTCGGAGTTGTTTAAATATCTCTTGCGCCATGGCCTTTTCAATAGCAGCTCCAACAAAGAAAGTCCTTGGCTTGAGTTTTTTCTTGCGAAAGCCTGCTTTAATACGACCAAGCGCAGAGTTTGCTGTCTTCCAGTGCTCATCTGCGCCTGCAGGGTCTATACCACCTTTCAACTCTCCCAAAGCAATATATTTTTCCAAAGAGTAGTGGCAGGATTTTTTGTTGCTAAATATAATCTCGTCAGGAGCACAGTCAAAAAGGCACAAGTCCACATTCTTTTTGATAAATGGTATGGTTAGATTGTAGATCAGCGTTCTATTTTTGGAAGTTTGCCAGTTCAACCCTTTAAGATGCAACTCAATGTTAGAATCGTCTGCTGAACAGTTAATCCACTTTCTGGATTTTGAGTGCAACCATTTATACTTCTTATCCTGAATTGACATAGTAGAAATAAGTGCTCTTGTAAATTTTCTTTCGCCTAGAGAACCAGCTAAGTTTCTCAGACTTCCACCAAGAGAATCTCCCCTAGTAAGTAGGAACCTATAAACAAGTTCATCAACAAAATCTTTTCCTGAGGGTTCTAAAAAGTTTTCTATTAATCCCCTAATCGCTTCATTTTTATCATTGTCTGAAAGATGGTTAGTAGCTTTATCAGATACGCCTGCCGCTGTTAAGATCGAGGCTCTTATTTCGGTAATTTTCAACAGACTTTGAGGGTTAAGTGCTTTTGATGCTAAAACTTTTAGTGCCTTTGCCTCCTCAACAAAAGGGGTTGCCTTTCTATTCTTTTCAAGAGCTAAAGCAATAAAACCAGCACGCGTTTCCTCATAAGGCGTAACAAGTGAGTCGCTTGAAGTGAGGTGATCTTTATAACTCATCCTCTCAGTCAATTAGGTTTCCTCCAAAGATATACACATTTCCTTAATACATCTCTTCCATATTGTCCCATTTGTTGGCTGCTATTGCCTTTACCGTTTTGGAGGGTGAATATTTTTTGCACTTCGAGGCCGGCTCTTCTGGCAAATTCAGATAAAATTAGATCTACTGGGACAGTTTCCCCTGCATAACGGACATTATCATTTACATAATAAATCCTACCCCCAGGCTTAAGTAATCGGGACATTTGAAAAACAACAAAGGAATGTTCATAAAAGTAGTTTCGTACCAGTCTATATATGCCATTATTGTTAAGCTTGTTTTGTTTCATATATTTTTGGAGGATTGTAAGAACTTCCTGCAATGCCTTATTAGAGTTGAAAGCAGATGTTGCCTGGTTGAATAGTTTAAGCTGGTTATTTGATTCATAGGTTTTCAGCAGGAAATCTTGTTTATCTTTATTCTCGACCGTGCATGATAAAAGAGATTGGCGCAACTTTTTTATTTTTTGCGAATCAATGCCTAAGAAAGCTAGTTCCAAGGCATAAGTCCTCGTGTAATCATATCGGTTACAATATGGAGGCGATGTTATAATGAGATCGTAATCAGCAGCAGGTAGATTAGGCATTAACTCAAGACATGAGGCGGTTTGGAGTTCAATCTTTGGCTTGTTAAAACTTGATCCCCCAAAGAAAACGGCAGAGTTTGCAAGATCATTAACAATTTGGTCGAGTGTGGAAAACAGAGCTTGTTCGAAGCTATAAATTTTTCCCTTACTGAATTTTGTTTTTGTTTTCCCCGCTCGATAATCCCAACGTAGATATTGACCATCTTTCCGTGTGTAGCTGATTCTTTCAAGAATAGAAAAACATGATAACTTCAGTAGTTGTTTAATATTTTGATCTTTTATTTTATCATCCAAATACTTTAGGAAGGCGTTAAGCCTTTGCTCTGTTTTTAGAGGAAAGGCTTTATATGTAATCGGTATGTGCTTGTAATTTGTATTTGCATCGGTTGGTATTTTCAAAAAGTCAATTTTACGTAACATACGTACGGATTCTCTAAGATTCTTAAGGTCAACTCTATTAGCAGCTATTCTCGTATCGAGAATGAATTGTCCTATTGGGAGTATCTCAATTCCAAGAGAATCGAAGCCCATTTCATTTGCAGAAAACAATGTTGTACCAGATCCCGAAAAAGGATCTAATAGCTTACCTGAGTTCTTGGGATACTCCTTAATAAACATTTTGACCATTTGGTATGAGAAGCCTTCTTTGTATGGAAACCAATTGTAAAAAGGAATTCTCTTGTTGGCTTGGAAACTTACCAGTTTTCTGTTTAAATTGGGATTTATTTCAATTAAATTTCTATAAGCACACTCTAGTTTATGGCGCTCTCTTCTGGTTATACTCCCGACATCGTCGAAACCCAAATTCTTTGCGTTAGGTTTTATAACATATTTCTGATTTGCTACACGATTAATCACAATTGTATCACCCGCCTTAAGATTGTGAACCTTGACAAACTTCTTTGTCCAAGCTCTTTCTCTGAAGATCCATCGAGGATGCTCCGTCTTTTTATCTGTGGGAATGTCGGTTTTGATAGGTTCCGGCAGGCCTTCAACTCGCAATGTGATTGGCGTGCCTAGGCCAGCTTTTTTGGATGAGCCACCAAATACGTCTAGCGGGAAAAAATCCTTGCCACAAGCTCTTATGTTAAGATTACCATGTTTTTTGGCAGCTTCAGTAAGTTGGATTGTGCGTGATTCCATTCTGCAAAGCACTCCTTTTTGGTGTTTGAGTTATAACGTATGATAAAAGAAAAAGCGCCTTTGTCAAGAGGCAATTTGTTGTAAATTTTGGGGCTAAACATAATTGAGATTGCTTCGCTTCGGATTGTAGGCCCCCATGGGGCTTGTTTACACTGAGCTTTGCCTGCCCTGAGCGTAGCCGAACGGGTCGAAGTGTCGAAGGCTCCCCCACTAACAACACGACCTCCGCCCGCGCCCCACAACTCGTAACTCGCAAACCGCAACCAGCACCAATTAACCAATCCACTAATCCGCTAATTAACTAATCCCCTGTGGCTAATTTTTTGGCCGTTTTTTTGTCCCTTTTGTGCATTTTCGTGGCCAAATAGAATCCGTGGTAATCCTGTTAATCCTGTCTAAAAGATTCTCCGCGACCTCTGCGTTCTCTGTGTCCTCTGTGGCTAAAAATAAAAATCTCCACCTCAAAGCCCTCTTTCAAAAACCACTGATTCTCAAACCCTCGATTCTTAGTGTAGTACATTAGTATATACGCATATACTTATATACTCTGTGCTCCCTTCTTACCCCCGCTTGCCCGCCTTTTGTTTGGCGGGTCCTTCTAGCAGGGCCGACCTCCAAAAAACCGAATTGTCAGAATAGTACATAAGTATGTATGCATATACTTATATACTTCCTGTCGCCACCCCAACCGTTTAACACAATCCGTGTAAATCCCGCGTAATCCGCGGAATTTATGCCCAAGGTACTTGTGCCCAAGGTACTTGTGCCCAAGCTTGCACCATAGGTGGTACTTGTGCCCAAGGTATCCGTGAAACTTGTGCCCAAGGTATCCGTGGTTGGAAATCGACCAAATGCGCAGGGGGGTAAGAGTTAAAATCAAATTTTTTGAAAATTTTTATCTCCTTACAACACAATCACTTACAAATTCTGACAATCCGAAAATCCACGAATTTTCGACCAAAATGTGCATGTCCGTCTAATTATGGAGGGCGTCTTTTTAAATCGCCCTGAAAATAGTGAACACTAAATCAGGAGGACTTATAATGGCTACCGAAGCCCAAAATTTATCCCGTGAGATGATCTTACCTGCCTATAAGGCAGCTATCTTACCGGGACCACCCCCGAACAAACCCCCTATCCAGCCCAGCTTGCCAACCAATTATGAACTCTTTTATGCAAAACAAGCCCAATTTGCCGGACGCTCAAATGAACGTAAAGTCTGTTAAAACAATGAACTATGAACAAAAAACTATGAACAAAAAACTATGAACAATTAACTATGAACCACGAACCAAAAACCACGATTCTTAAAGCAGTCCATAAGTATATATGCATATACTTATATAGTATTGTTGCAATTGTCAAACTGAAAACAAAAAACTTGCCCTGCCTGTCCCATAGGGGAGTGCAATCGAAGGATACCAACCTTCCTTTGCGAGATACGAAATACGAGATACGAGATACTAATTTTTACGCAAAACAAACCCAATTTGCCGGACGCTCAAATGAACGTAAAGTCTGTTAAAACAATGAACTATGAACAAAAAACTATGAACTATGCCAATAAAAACAAACCCAAACAAACCCAATTTTCGCTAATAATTCAGCTTCGCGAGGTCAGTTGTTTGTATGCATTTTCACCGCCGTTTATCAGATGCACCAACGGCACAGGCCTGTCAACACCTTCCACAAACTTCGGCCGAGCGGCCCACGGCGTGACACTCAGTACGCCCGTCAAATCCATCCAGTGCTGCAGACGCGCTACCGGCAAATTCCACGTCATATGTAAGTGGTTAGCCGGCGGATACTGCTTGTACTCGACCATTGTGGCGTATTTCGGTACTATGAAGGTATGCGGCCACTCGGGCGTAGTCAGACCGCACATTACCTCCGCAAGTTGCTTCGGCGTTTCGGTCGTGTGGGCCTGGTCCCAGACCACACTGAACAATCCGCTTGTGGTGCTGTAAGCTAATCTGCCGGCGATACCTTCGATGCCGGGCGGTGTCATAAAAGTGACCGAGTTGCCGCCGCCGGGGAAATAATCGAAATCGGCCAGCGGCATACTAACGCCAGACATAATCTTTTTCACAGATGTGCCGGGCAGCGCCGCCCAGTCGTATGATGCGCTGCCGGAGTTATTGCCGTCAACCAGGCCCTTGGTGAGCCACTCTGCATTCTTGTTCAGTCCTTTAACGCCGGTTTTCTTAGCCAGCTCTTTGATTTCCCAGGGTTCCCAGACCTTTCTAAAGTCCATAAACAGAGGCGGATTTCCACCGCTGAGCCAGGTCATAAACAGCATTGTCAGAAGTCCCTGCACATCGGCTTCGGTGGCGTATGGCAGGGGGGCTTTGGAGCCGTTATGGTCGAATGTGCTGTTGAAGAATGATTCCATCGCATCAGCCACAGGCAGCGGCAGGCCGCGAACGTCGCTGCCCCATTCCAACT
>JGI10211J34971_10004354_pt1 | contig 11237 bp, 9 predicted proteins | sample Etolagsediment_FD_34971 | JGI IMG/M metagenome (IMG submission 34971)
ACCGATTTCCCTGATTTTACTCCCAGCAACAGCCGGAAGGACAGTACCTATACCACTACGTTTTCACTGAAGCGATATTTTATGGAACGGCTACTGGTTTCGTTTTCCTATATTCATATCAAAAATGATTCCGACTATGTCTCGCCGAATAGTGAAGATCTCTACACCTTTCGGAAGAATATATACGCACTTGAGATTACCTATGTATTTTGATTTTCCGATATGTAAACACATCGAAATTAACCGCCTTCAGGAAGGTAAATTATCATGGTGAAAAGTACAACGACATCAGGCTTGACCCATCAGAAAGCTAGGCACGGGCTCTGTTTTTTCATCCTGATGCTGGTGATCCTTTTCTCCACGTCCGCCCTTGCTGACGATGCGATCGGTGAAATCAAATCCATTAAAGGCTCCGCCACCGTAACCCGAGCAGGCACTTCCAAAACGCTAAAGGCAACCCAGGGGATGCCGCTGTTCCTACACGACCAGCTCAAAAGCGGCCCCGCCGCAAGGTTGCGCCTGTTATTTAAAGACGGCAGCTACATGACCATGGGTGAAAAAGCGAATCTTCACCTGGATAATTTTGAGTTCGATGCCAAAAAGCAGGAGAGGAACGCTGAATTCCGCGTGGTGGTCGGTAAGTTCAAAGTGTTTGCAAAAGACCTGATGAAATTCAAAAAACGGGATTTTCAGGTCAAAACCCCCACCGCCGTCATCGGTGTTCGCGGCACGGTTTACATGGTCTGGGTCGTTGATCAAAACATTACCCAGGTTGTTTGCTTTCAGGGTATGCTGGAAGTCTCCAACCAGTTCGATCCGTCTCAATATGTAAATCTCACCAACGGCTTTTCAACTGATGTCATCAAGAATTTGGGGCCATCAAAACCCGTTCTCTTAAACGAACAACAGATGCAGGAACTTCAAGAAACCCTTGGGGAAACAACCATCACTGAAACAACGGTACAGGAAACAACGGGGGGAGAGGAAACCACCACCGCAGCCACCACCACTGAGGCCTCCACTACTGAGGCCACAACGACGACCCCAACAACCACAGCCGCGACGACCACCACAGTGCCCGATACAACCACCACAACTGTGCCGGCTAATAGAGCCTTATCAGATTCCACATCCACCACCACGGCGCCTACGACCACATCCACAACCACCACAACCACGACGACTACAACTACTACAACTACTACTACTACTACTACTACTACTACTACCAGCACCACAACCAGTACAACCACCACGACTACGACCACCACCACGACTACGACCACCACGACGACCACTACGACCAGTTCCACGACCTCCACCACATCTACAACTTCGACCACATCCTCAACTTCGACCAGCACCACTTCTACTACTTCGACCACGAGTACCACCTCTACCAGCACATCAACCACTACGACCACAACTAGCCCACCAACCACGACGACTACGACAACAACAACTACAACTACAACCACTACGCTTCCTGGACCACCGGGGCCACCGACCTGATAAATCTTTAGACCCTTACTCATTCACTTGAGCAAATTGATCAAAATGGTCCGGAAGTAAAGCGAGATGTTTTTGGCTTTATATGGAGGTGAGAAAATGGCCGGAAAAAGGATGATCAATTTCGCGACAGGGTTGTTGTTCACCGGGATTTTCTGTTTGAACAGCGGAGCATTCGGGTATGTGTCTTCGGGTGAGGCCTGCCCGGCCTCCGAGGTGGTCTTCATCGACCCGTCGGTCCAGGAGGCGGAAATGATCGTGTCACAGCTGCCCAAAGGGGTCGAGGTGGTGCGGCTTACACCGTGGATAGACGGGATCGACCAAATCTCAGAGCATCTTACGAAAAAGGCGGATCTATCCGCCATCCACATCCTTTCACATGGCGCAGCTGGGTATTTTATCCTGAACGGCAAGCGGATTGACAGTGATTTTCTGCGGAACTACGGCAACGTGATCACCTCATGGGGTCGATCCCTGGTCGAAAACGGCGACATCTTGCTTTACGCCTGTAATCTTGCAGCAACAGATGAAGGGAAAGCATTTGTTGGAAAATTTGCCGATCTTAGCGGTACAGATGTTGCAACTTCAATCGATAACACTGGCAGCAATGTTTACGATGGTGATTGGGAACTGGAGCATGTAACTGGATCGATCGAAGCTAACAAGTTGGCAATAGACAACTCCTACGAATACATGCTTACAACTAGATTTGTCACAAATGCTAATGACTCAGGGCAAGGAAGTTTGAGAGACAGGATTTCGGAAGCAGCCATCATTGGAGATCATATAGTTTTCAATAATAGCTATAATATTCGGTTAGATTCGGAAATTGAAATTGATAAGGACATAAGCATATCCGGTGGCGAACATACTATAGTAATATATAGTTCAGAGGGAATTCTACCTATAAGGATTACAGGCACTTCAGATGTTACGTTTCGAACAGTTACTTTGGAAGGTGATGGACAGGGAGGCGCTGCGATTAATCATGGGTCATCAGGATTGTTAACACTAGAAAATGTTATTTTAAAAGATAGTGTAGATGCAAATGTTGGATCTGGGGGAGTAACCGTAACGGGGTCATTAATTTTATCCGGAAATGTTACTATCGACACTGATGGAACTACGGATGCAGATATCAATATAACAGGAACGATCGATGGTGCAACAGCCAATTCTCAGAGTCTTACCCTCAATTCGGGCACCGGCGGAACCATTTCAGTATCTGGGGCCATAGGGGATAGCACCAAACTGGCTCAGTTGGTTCTGACCAACAGCAACGACGCTACTTTCACCGGAAATGTGACAGCCGGAACAAGCATAACTCTGACAGACACAAGCGCCGGCCAAACCATTTCATTTGGCGGTTCGCTTGAAACCCCGACTTTAACCACTGCCGCTCAGGCATATAACGTCGAATTGCTCGGCGGCTGCACGATTACCAATGACACCAGTTTCCAGAATACCGGCACAACCACCATCGGCAATGGCGCAAGTGACACATCGACCTTTACAAACGGGCTTGACGCTTTAGCCGGCCCTGTCACTATAGCCGGAACTGTCGCGACAACAGAAACCGCTATTAATTTAGGAACCACCACGGTCAGCGACAGTTCAACAATCAATTCACTCGGAGGAGCCATAACACTAGGGACATCAACATTTAACGAGGATTTGACCGTGAATTCGGCCGGGGGGGATGTAACCTTTGGTGCTGTAACAATCAACAACGGAAAGACATTAACCGTCGGAACCGGCGATACCGGGGCCATATCCTTCGGCTCAACCATCAAAAGCGCCGCAGAAGCTACTGGGAACCTAAATATCAACACGGATAACCTGGCCAATTTCTCCGAGCCCGTTGGCGAAAACGCTCCCATCGGCATTCTCACCCTGACCGCCGGAACGGTTTCTGCGGGCGGCAGTAGTATCACAGCTGGAACAATAGCGGTCAATGGCGGCACCTTCGGACAGGCGACTTCCCCAACAGGAAACTGGGATGTGGATAACGTTACCATCGCATCCGGTGCCACAATGAATGCCACAACCGGTGATTTCAATGTCAGCGGCAACTGGAGCAACTCCGGAACGTTTAATCATAAAACAGGCACCGTAACCCTTGACGGGGGCAGCCAGTCCATATCCGGATCGACAACGTTCTACAATCTCAAAAAAAACATCGAGACTGCCGCTACGCTCACATTCCAGAATGGAACTGCCAATAGAACCATCGTCAAAAACACACTGCAACTTCAGGGAGGGTCCGAGGCACTTCTGTCCCTGCGCAGTTCATCCACCGACAGTCAATGGGAAATTGACCCCCAGGGTACCCGCAACATCTTGAACCTCGATGTCAAGGATTCAAATAATGTAGGTGCTACCAATATCAACGCGGTTGGCCAGAACTGTACCGATTCGGGGAACAACACCAAATGGTCTTTCACAGAGCTTACTTCAGGGACCTACTACTTGGACACTGCCGGAAACGATTCAAATGCCGGCACCGCAGCCGCTCCCTGGAAGACCTTTCACTATGCCATCGACCGGATAAACAACGGTGCCACAGGAACATCCGCCATCACATACACCCTTATCATGGGAACAGGAACCTATAATATTACAGACAACGGAGAGGATGATACTGCCATCAACCTTTCACAGAGCTATGTGACCATTATCGGAGCGGGAGATGCTGCAATCGGCGGCAACCCCACAGCTGTGATTGACGGAGCCGATGCGGACGACTGGACCAAGGCTTTTAGGATCACCGGGTCAAATGTTATCATTAAAGGAGTTTCCATAACAAATTTTTCAGGTACAGGCAAGATCGGCATAGAGATCTTTGGAGGCGGCGGAACTACCGGGAATGAAGTCGGGAATTGTAAGATTTTCAATAATCAGAGAGGGATTGAGATAACGGATTCAAGTGCTTTCAAAGTCCGTGACTGTGAAATCTACAGCAATATCGATGATGGGCTTTATGTGGAAACGAGCACGGATGGGGAAATATATTCCAATACCATTTACAAACAGCAGGCCGCCGGCAATAACGGGATCAATGTGGTCAACTGTAGCCCTTCCATAAAGCGAAATAAGATATATGACAATGATGGACTAAACCGCTCCGCGGCAGCTTGATCCCCGCCCCAAAACCGCCAACCGAATACGCCAATATCATCCCAGACGCTTCCCTCTAAATTCTCATCGTGTAGGATATCTCCTTCTTGTTAACCCATTTTGATGGAGGTGTCCCATGACCGAATTACGACGTGAAATGAGCAGATTAATGCAATTGAAGGATCTTTCGGTAAACACACAGAAATCCTATTTGAGAGGAGTATCCGGACTTGCCAAGCATTACAACATGTCACCGGATAAAATTTCAAAAACCATGGTGGAGGATTATCTCCTTTACCTGAAAAACGTCAAAAAACATGCCTCCAACGGCGTGGGAACGGTTGTCAGCGGGTTGAAGTTTTTCTACAGGCATGTCCTTTCCAATGAAGAAAATGCCCCCACTTACACAAAAAGAAGTACCCGGAAACTCCCGGTTGTTTTGACTCACGATGAAGTCCAGCGGATCATTAACGCGCCGAAAAACTTAAAACACCGGCTTATGTTGAAGACGACCTATTCAGCCGGCTTGCGAGCAAGCGAAGTCATCGCTCTAAAGCCAGGAGATATTGAAAGCGACCGGATGTTGATCAAGGTCGAAAACGGTAAAGGCAAAAAAGACCGCTATACCCTGCTTTCCGAAAAACTTCTGAAAGAGCTCCGACATTACTACAAAAGCTTTCGACCGAAAACGTATCTATTCCCCTCATCTAGTAAAAAAGATGCACCTCTGTGTTATGAAAGCCTGCGAAGCGTATATGAAGCAGCCAGGAAAAAAGCCGGTGTTAACAAAGGCCCCGGGCTCCATACGTTGCGTCACACTTTTGCAACTCATCTACTCGAAGCAGGTTATGACATTCGAAAAATCCAGGTACTGATGGGGCACAAATCGTTATCAACCACCATGATCTACCTGCATGTCAGCAAGGAAACCCTGTCAAGCATCAAAAGCCCTCTCGATCTGTTCGAATCCGACACATCGAATCGTAACGGCAAGGAGGTGGACCATGAGGACAGGTAATGAAAACATCGTATCAATTAAGACACCCTCATTTGAGGTCGCTGACATTTTACGGGAATACATTGGACAGTATCAGGATGCCTTCCCGCTTTTCCCTGAGCATTACAAGATTGTCCACAATCTTTTGAGTTGCAGAACGAAAGAACTCGGCGGCCATATCGAAAAATGTGATCATTGCGGCACCGAGCGGATTTCGTATAATTCCTGTAGAAACCGACACTGTCCCAAGTGCCAGAACATGCCTCGGGAAAAATGGCTGGATGCGAGAAAAGCCGAACTGCTGCCAGTCCCATATTACCATAACGTCTTTACGCTACCCCATGAGCTCAATTCCGTAATTCTATCCAATAAGAGAGTCATGCTGAACATCTTGTTCAAAGCAGTGTCACAGACCTTGTTGGAATTCGGTGAAAATCCCAAAAACAGACTGGGCGGTAAGCTCGGCTTTATTGCGATTTTACACACTTGGGATCAGCAGCTCAATGCACATTTTCATCTTCATTGCCTGGTCCCCGGTGGCGTATTGAAAACAGATGGTTCATGGGAAACCACCCAAAAGGCCTATCTGTTTAATGTGAAAGCCATGTCCGAAGTTTTCCGGGGAAAATTCCTGGATCTTATGACCAAAGCCTACCGGAAAAAAGGGCTTGCTTCTTCTTTAAATCCAGACCAATTCAAGAAGCTCAAAGAATCCCTTTATTCCAAAAAGTGGGTCGTCTATATCCAAAAGCCCATTAAACGCCCTGAATACGTACTTGAGTATCTTGGCCGTTATACGCACCGGGTGGCCATTTCAAACCATCGAATCATCTCGGTAAACGATGGCAAGGTCACTTTTAAATACAAGAATCGCAAAACAAAGCAGACCGTTTTCTGCACCTTAACGGCGATTGAATTCATCAGGCGGTTCTTGCTGCATGCGCTTCCAATAAGATTTATGAGAATCCGTCATTTTGGATTTCTGTCAAATCGCCAGAAATCAGAAAATATTAAAAGAATCAGAACGTTTTTGGGTCAATCTGCAGAGCCCCACAAAGACTCCGAAAAATCCATTGAAGACATGATGCTCAAGCTAACGGGCATTGATATCAGCGCATGTCCTCGCTGCAAAAAAGGCAAGATGCGGGTTGTGGGTGAGCTACCGAAGAAAACGCCTTCAGCCTTACCTGAAATCATTTGGCCGTCAATCATACAGAAAGCGGCGTGACTTTCTTCCGCTGCGTTGTAAAAATTCGGGAGGACTTTCTCCCATAATGTGAGACTGGAAATACTTTTCCGACAGCCAGTCTCTTTTTGCCCCGAAAATGGGGACCGGATAAGTGCGGCCTGAAGTGCCAAATTCTCTCTTATTCCGGACAGAACCTTCTTTCCTGGAGGCCAGATGCCAGTGTGAAAGACGAGCTTTTCGGAAAACCAGATTTCAAATACGAGAATATTTCCGAAGAACCATCCGTAAATCGCAGCCCTCAGACATACAAAACCCATATTATATGGACAACCGAGGAACCCGCGCCTTAGTCCATCAACGTTTTATCCATAATCCCGCAATAAGCAATTCCAAACCGACACTGACGAGATAGCCAAATCAAAGCATCTAACGCTTTTGGCTTTAATTCCCGCGGGACTATGGATAAAACGCTAATACGATTGGTATCAGAATCAAGGCATATAGCGGTAGTACCTCAAATGCCTCGCCCAACATCAACAATAACGTTATTTATGAAACCACAGAATACGTTATGAACTACGGGATACTCGTAAGAGGCCTCGACGGTACGGCAAGTCCAACCATATACCATAACAGTATTGATGGCGGGTCAGGAGTAGGGATAGGACTAGAACAGACGTCCGGCATACTTACTCCTGTTGTAAAATACAACATCATTACACGCTGCGACGATTACGGCATTAGGGCCAGTGGCACCGTCACGTGTAATCCCGACTACAACGACGTCTGGGGTAACGGAGTGGACTATTATAACTGCTCTGCGGGCGCCGATGATATTTCCCAGGATCCCAAAAACGGCATGTCGGGTCCGCTTGCATCAGACTCCCCTTGCATAAACGTCATCCCCACCGACTTGGATCCACCTGACCCTGTCACAATGGACTACCTGGGTTTTTCCAGGCCCAAAGGCTCCGGGTTTGATATGGGGGCGTACGAATATACCCTGGCCACAACAAAATCGTTCAACTACGTCTCATCAAAATTTTGACAACAAAACCTTCCGGATCACCCATCCATTCCATCCTTATAGAAATATCGAGTTTGAAATCGACAGCGTAAGGCGAATTGCAAGTGGGTGTCGTATTTTCTTTTTCAACACGAAAGGGCGCAGATCTTCCGTACCACTCAATTGGACGGACGTCGGGCCGAAAGACCCATTTGTAGTTCTTTCTGCGGGGCGCTCACTTTTCCGGGTCGAAGACCTTCTTTCTTTGGTCAGTCTTGTTGAGGAAATCAATAATGCAAGGCGCAAATGAACAAGCATGGTGCAAAGACAATTGCGTAAATGAGATTACGCCGCAAATGATAAATAGTTTTTGCCGCAGCATGATGGCGTGAACCCTAATATGGCAACAAAAAGACTTTTATATGATTGTTTTTGTGGCATATATGGGCTATTTGTCTTGACATCATAAAAAACATGCGGCATAAATAAATTATCATATATGATCTTGTGGCATAATCAACCAAAGGAGGCGAGCCGATGGCACGACCCAAAAAAACCGTTGATGGCAAAACTGAAAGCTTGAAAAATTACGGTGCGCTTAATCCGTATCCACAGAAAGTTGTTGAAAAAGCGTTTTCGGATTCAGCGATCGAATTTTTCGATCCCCGTGATTTGGTTCAGGTCAAGTATGAGATGCTACGTTCCGTGGAAAAGAAAGGCCATTCGGTAAAACACGCATCCGAGACTTTCGGGTTCTCGCGACCGGCCTTCTATCAGGCGCAATTGCAGTTTAAACAAGAGGGCGTGGCCGGTCTTGCCAAAAAGCGGCCAGGGCCAAAATCCGCCCATAAGTTAACGGATGACATACTCTCTTTCATTGAAGAAAAATTCATAGAAGGCAAACCGCTTCGTGCTAGAAAACTTGCGCCCTTAATAAAGGAAAAATTTGGAAAAGATGTTCATCCGAGAACGATCGAGCGGGCAGTGGCACCAAGTAAAAAAAAGGGGAAATGAAGGTGGGTAAATACCTGATAGGTAAATCGGTCGGCAGCACCTTTTTGCAGTATGAATCACTGCGTTCGCAGGTTCTAAACCACCCGGGGGATTTTTCTGAAAGAGGTTTGGGATTGGCACTGTTCATACGCCGTGGGATGCTCGCTTGGTTGGAGGTCTGCCACAGATGCACACCCTCAGATTCCCATCAGCAAGAGCGGACCGAAAAACCGGTCTTTTCGTATGATTTAAAATCGGAAATGATAAAGGTCATGGCGAACATTACCCTATTTAACCTGGAGGAGGCACTGTCATGAATATGCCACAACAGGCCAACCAGAAAGTGACCGCAAGTCATCTGAAAAGACAGGCTTTCTGTTATGTCAGGCAATCGACACTCAAACAGGTTTTTCAGAATACCGAAAGCACCAAACGACAATATGCCCTCCGAGAAAGGGCGGTCGCTTTGGGGTGGCCGGTAGTTCAAATCGTGACGATCGACTCTGATTTGGGTGAAACGGCAGCATCTGTGGTTGACAGAAAAGGTTTCCAAAAACTGATGACAGAAGTCAGCATGGGGCGTGTGGGTCTTGTGATGGGCCTGGAGGTCTCACGCCTGGCACGCAACAATATGGACTGGGCCCGGCTGCTGGAAATATGCGCCCTTACTGACACGCTGATTCTTGACGAGGAGGGCATCTACGATCCGACCGATTTTAACGATCGGTTGCTGCTCAACATGAAAGGCACTTTTTCAGAAGTGGAACTTCACGTGTTGAGGTCCCGGCTCAGAGGGGGTATTTTAAGCAAGGCTCGACGGGGTGAACTAAAGACCCGTTTGCCAACAGGGTTTGTCTACGACCATAATGATAAAATCATTATTGATCCGGACAAGCAAGTTCAACAGAGCATCCGCTTGTTTTTCGATATTTTTCAACGGACCGGTGCCGCATTTGCAACCGTAAAAGCCTTTGCCAAAGATGATGTAAAATTTCCCTGCCGACTTCATTTAGGCCCTGACAAAGGCGGGATAAAATGGCAGCGTTTGACAAGCGGGCGGGCACTGTCGATTTTAAAAAACCCGAGATATACGGGTGCATACTATTACGGCCGGCAGCGGTCCAGGAAAAACGTCGACGGGTCCACAACTTATTTCCAGGTTCCCACGGATGAATGGCTTGTGTTGATAAAGGATGTCCATCCGGGATATATCACTTGGGAGCAGTATGAAGAGAACTTGCGCCGGCTGCGGCGAAATGCGGTCGCCTATAACGTTGTGGACAGAAACACACCGCCTCGTGAAGGACCGTGCCTGCTGCAGGGAATGGCCATTTGCGGCAAATGCGGTCAGCGGATGACCATACGATACAAATACCAGAAAAAGGGCAGAGTCGATCCGGTCTATTTATGCCAGCGCCAACGGATAGAAAGATGGGAAAACAGTTGTCAATATATACCTGGTGCGAGTATTGATGAAGCCATCAGCAAACTGCTGCTCGAGTCGGTTACGCCGCTGACACTGGAAATGGCATTGCAAGTTCAGAAAGAGCTGGAGAACCGTTTTAACGAAGCTGACAAACTGCGTAAGCAACAGGTGGAACGGGCGGAATATGAAGCGAATATCGCACGACGCAGGTTTATGAAGGTTGATCCGGACAACCGATTGGTGGCCGATACGCTTGAGGCAGAGTGGAATGAAAAACTCAGGCAGTTGCAGGATGTCAGTGACTACTATGAAAATCATCGTCAAAAAGAATCGGAGAAATTGAAAAAGGCCCAGCAGAAAGAAGTACTTAAGCTTGCCAGAGATTTTCCAAAACTGTGGAAAAACTCAAGGACACCCGTCCGTGAGAAAAAGCGAATGATCCGATTTTTGATTGAGGATGTGACGATGATCAGAGGAGAGGAGGATATTACGCTACACGTTCGATTTAAAGGTGGGGCAAAAAAAACGTTGAAGGTTCCACCTCCCCGCAAAAGCTGGGAATATAATTTGACGGATCCAAAAATCGTTCAGTTGGTCGATGAATTGCTCGCTGATCACACGAACTCGGAGATAGCGGCAATCCTAACCGAACGTGGGTACCAATCTGGTCAGGGACACCGTATCGATAGCAGAACCGTTATAGGAATCACCCACGGCTACAAACTCAAGACCCGCTATGCTAGATTGCGCGCCAAGGGCTGGCTAAGACCCGAAGAAGTTGCAGATCTTCTGGGTGTATGCGTGGGGACAGTACGCAGGTGGGGGAGAGAGGGAAATATTAAGGTTTGTCCCTATAATGACCGAAACGGATGCCTGTACGAACATCCCGGCATCAATTCGCCTTTGATGAAAAAGAGGGCATAAGCAATTGTATACATACGGTTTTAGTGGAACATCGTCACGAAAATAATCATGAGGTGCAATATGAAAACTAGCTCAC
>JGI10211J34971_10004355_pt1 | contig 11236 bp, 8 predicted proteins | sample Etolagsediment_FD_34971 | JGI IMG/M metagenome (IMG submission 34971)
CAAATTTATTCACTTCATACAATTTAGATAAAACTAATAAAATCTTTTTAGGTTTTGGTCAAGCTTCTCGTGTTCCAGATGCAAGAGAACTTTACTTATACGATAAAGGGCCTATTGAAATAGGTACACCAACTTTAGACCAGACAACAAATAGAGAAATAGATTTAGGATATGAAGCTAAAAATGAGATGTTTAAGTTTAAAATTAAAGCATTTTATTCAATGTTAGAAGATTATATTTATTATAATCAAAGTCTTACTAACAATAAATTCGAAAATATCGATGCAATTGTTTACGGTGCAGAGTTAAGTGCTTCTGTATATGCAACTGATGATATCACAATAGATATGGGTGCTTCATATAAAATTGGTGAAAAAGATACTCTTACTACAGGGCAAACAGATAAAGACTTAGCAGATATAGCACCATTAAGAGGAAACATTGCTGCAAATTATGAATATATGAATAACTCTATTGCTACTTTAGAAGTACAGGCTTCAGATAAATGGGATAGAATAGACAGTGATAATGGCGAACAAGAGATTGATTCTTGGGCTATACTGAACCTTAAAGTAAAACATGCTGTAAATAAACAGTTTAATTTTACAGTAGGCGTAAACAATATCTTTGATGAGACATATGCTCAAAGTAACACTTATGCAGACTTAACACTTTTAAGTGGTGGTACAGTAATGCTTTTAAACGAACCAGGACGTTATGTTTACACAAACCTAGACTTTAAATTTTAAGAAAAAACATTCATTTCTCTTCTCCTCCTCCTATTCCAGGCTTGTCCTGGAATCTAATCTGTGCTTACTAACAACTAAATCCTAAGCTTAGGATGACATGATTTTTAACTTTAAAATACTAAAGCACTTCTTTATAACAAAAAAGCTAAAATCTCTTTATGATAAATAGAGTCCTAACTAAAAAAATATATGTCGGTAATGTAGCAGTTGGTGGTGATGCACCTATAAGTACGCAGTCTATGACATACTCCAACACTCACGATGTTGCAACAACTGTAGAACAGATTAAAAGACTTCACTTTGCAGGTTGCGATATAGTGCGTGTAGCGGTTCCGGACATGGAGGATGCACTAGCACTCAAGTCAATAAAAGAGCAGATTGATCTTCCGCTTGTTGCAGATATCCATTTTAATTATAAACTTGCTCTCATAGCAGCTGAGTCTGTTGACTGTATTCGTTTTAATCCAGGAAATATTGGCAATAAAGCAAAAATAAAAGAGATAGTCAAAGCATGCCAGGAACGTAATCTTCCTATTCGTATAGGTGTAAACGCAGGCAGTTTAGAAAAAGAGTTTGATAACAAGTATGGTCCAACGCCTCAAGCCATGGTAGCATCTGCTGAGTATAACATCAAGTTTCTTGAAGATTTAGGTTTTGATGATATAAAAATCTCTCTAAAAGCTTCTGATGTTCAAAGAACAGTTGAAGCCTATAGAATGTTACGCCCTAAAAATAACTATCCGTTTCACCTTGGTGTTACAGAAGCCGGGACTTTGTTTCATGCAACTGTAAAAAGTTCTATCGGTCTTGGTGCACTTTTACTTGATGGCATCGGTGATACTATGCGTGTGAGTATTACAGGGGAACTTGAAGAAGAGATAAATGTTGCACGTGCAATTTTAAAAGACAGTGGTGCTATGCCTGATGGACTCAACATAATCTCTTGTCCGACTTGTGGAAGAATTGAAGCTGATTTAGTGTCTGCAGTTGCAGAGATAGAAAAACGTACTGCACACATTAAAACGCCACTTAACGTCTCAGTAATGGGTTGTGTAGTAAACGCAATAGGTGAAGCTGCCCACGCAGACGTTGCCATCGCTTATGGTAAAGGAAAAGGTCTTATCATGGTAAAAGGTGATGTTGTTGCGAACCTTGATGAAGCCCAACTTGTCGATAGATTTGTAAGTGAAATTGAAAAAATGGCGAGTAACTCTTAATGCAGGACAATCTCTATAACCTAGCTTTTGAACGCTCTATTTTAAGTTCAATAGTATTTGAACCAAGCCAGTTTGATGAACTGAGCGTTGCTCTAAAAAAAGATGATTTTTATCTTCCTGCCCATCAAGATATTTTTGCTTCGATGCTAGCTCTTTTACAAAAAGATCAGCCTATTGATGAAGAGTTTATAAAAAAAGAACTCCTTAAAATTAAAAAATTTGATGAGCAGGTTCTTCTTGAGATACTCTCAGCAAATCCAATCTCAAATACAAAAGCTTATGTAGATGAGATAAAAGACAAATCTTTAAAACGCCATCTTCTAACATTAACAACAGAAATAAAAAGAGTAACTGTTGAAGAGGAGTTGCCATCTGCTGAAGTAGTTGATATTGTAGAGAAAAAACTTTATGAAATCACTCAAGATAATCAGACAAGCGACTTCAAAGATTCACCAAAAATGACATACGATACTATGGAGTACATCAAAGAGATGAAAGCTCGTGGTAATAGTGTTTTAGTAGGTGTAGATACAGGCTTTGCTGAACTAAACAAAATGACAACCGGTTTTGGAAAGGGTGACTTAGTAATTATTGCCGCGAGACCTGCGATGGGGAAAACTTCTTTCATTTTAAATACAGTCAATTCTCTTATTATGAATGGTAAAGGTGTTGCGTTTTTCTCTCTTGAGATGCCAGCTGAACAGTTGATGCTGCGTTTACTTTCCGTACAGACTTCTATACCTCTTCAAAAACTTCGTGTTGGTGATATGAATGATGATCAGTGGAGTTCACTCAATGGTGCGATTGACAAAATGAACTCTGCGAAACTTTTTGTAGATGATCAGGGAAGTATCAATATTAACCAACTCCGTTCTAAACTGAGAAAATTAAAAAATCAACATCCTGAGATAGAGATAGCAGTCATTGATTATCTTCAAATTATGCAAGGTGTTGGAACGCAAGATAGACACCTGCAAGTATCTGAAATTTCTCGTGGTCTAAAGATGCTTGCACGTGAACTTGAAATGCCTGTTGTAGCTCTTTCACAGCTTAACCGTGGTCTTGAATCAAGAAACGATAAACGTCCGATGTTGAGTGATATTCGTGAGTCTGGTTCAATCGAGCAGGATGCAGACATTATTCTTTTTGTATATCGTGATGATGTATATCTTTACAAAGAAGAAAAAGAGCGTGAAAAGGCTGCTAAAGCTGAAGGAAAAGAGTTTATCTCTGAATATGTAGAAAAAGATGAAGAGGCTGCTGAAATTATCATAGGTAAGCAAAGAAACGGTCCAACAGGACACGTAAAACTTATTTTTCAGAAAAAGCTTACACGCTTTGTGGATGCGCCAGCGTATTCAGCAGGAGTTGAGACTGTTTATGAAAATGTAGACACCAAATCAGCAAATATTGACATGGGTGAATCTTCAATCTCAATGCCAACACTCTAAAATGATAGAAAAAGTCTCGCTTTTCAGTTCAAAGCGAGACTATCTTCTCTTCTTTTTCATCACTGCGTTTATCGCTGTTTACGCTCTACTTATTGAATATAACAACTACAAAAACCTCACTCAATTTGATTCAAACATAGTAAACGCAACTATTTTAAAACAGTATACAAAAACAAAAACTACACATAAAGGCAAGACAAAAACATATCAAGTTTTAAAACTCAAAAGTAACAAAGGTTTTACCTTTTATAGCACAGCAAAAAACACTTTTCCCTTATCTGTTGGTAAAAAAATAGAGTTAGAAGTGTGGGCAGGTAAAATCACTTTTTATGAGTATATGACAAGTTTTTATGCATTTAGCAAACTTATACAATTAGACAAAAAAATATCCTACAAAGAAAAACTCAATAGTTTTATCAAAGCACAACACTCAGATGATAATATATCTAACACTTATCAGGCTCTCTTTACTGCAAGCCCATTAATTCCAGAGTTACAAACAAAATTCTCTACACTTGGTATTTCCCATCTCATTGCTATTAGCGGATTTCATTTAGGAGTTCTCAGTGCTCTTCTTTTTTTCCTCTTTAAGTATCCCTATACAATTTTACAAAACAGATATTTTCCATACAGAAGTTATAAAGTGGACTCTTTTATAGTGATTTTCATAGTACTCTTATCATATTTGCTTTTTTTAGACTCTCCGCCATCACTTTTACGCGCCCTAGTTATGCTTTTTATCGGCTTTGTTCTATATGACAGAGGCATAAAAATAATCTCTATGCTCACCCTGTTTTTGAGTGCAGTTTTCCTCTTAGCATTTTTTCCAAGACTATTTTTTAGCATAGGTTTTTGGCTAAGTGTCAGTGGCGTTTTTTATATCTTTTTATTTCTCATTCATTACAAACATCTTTCACGATTATGGCAATTTATATTAGTTCCATTTTGGGTATATATTTTAATGCTACCCTACTCCATAGTCATATTTGGAAATTTTAGTTTTTATCATCCCTTATCAATTTTGTGGACAACACTTTTTACACTCTTTTATCCGCTGAGCATACTTTTGCATCTTATAAATTTTGGGGATTTACTTGACTCCGTCTTAGGTACATTGATAAATATTCCAACATCTTCAGTTCAAATAGATTTACATTGGAAGTGGCTTATAGCTTATGTTTGTCTCTCAATACTATCAGCCTATAAAAAAGGATTTCTTTTTTTACTCTTTGGCTTCGCTATCGCGTTTTTCATATATTTTGTTTATTGTATGACACAGTTTTAGTCCATATATAAATATTATCCATGAAACATATATCCATAAAAATAGAAATATTACAATTGCAAAAGAACCATACATTGTTGTGTATGATTTATTTAAAAAAACATAGTATATAAAAGCATTTTTTGAGATACTAAAAACAATCGAGATTAAAAAAGAGCTAAACAGAGAAGCTTTTGGATTTATTTTCACATTTGCACTAATTTGAAAAAGAAGAAAAAAGAGTGCCCAAATGATTATATAAGGAAGAAGCGGTAGTATATTAAAACCTGATGTCAAGGTGTTGGATGCCATTAATGTCGCTATATAACCAGTAATATAAAATGATGCTCCCAGGGCTATAGGTGTTAATGTAAGCATAGTCCAGTAGGTAGTGATTGACTCCCAAAGAGTTCTCGGTTTTGCATGAAAAATTTTATTTGCAATGTACTCAAAATTTTTAAAAAACAGAAGTGAAGCAACTAAGATCATGATAAAACCTATGATTCCCATCTTCGCTGAATTAGCTAAAAAACCATCTATATGTTTCATCATAGATTCGGAATTTACAGGCATTAGATTTGAAAATATAAAAAGTTTTATCGTCTCATAGTATTCAGCAAAACTCGGAAGTGATGTTAAAAGCGTTAACATAATAAGAAGCAGGGGTATGATAGTAAAGATAGTATAAAAACTTAATGAAGCTGCAAAAAGTGTCAGCTCCTTATCTACAAAAGAGGAGATAAAAAACTTTGTGTGTTTATACAACCTCTTTATATTTGCATTCATAATATTTTCTTAGTTAAGTCCCATTTTTGCAGGATTTAAAATATTGTTTGGATCAAACGCAGCCTTTATTGATTTAAAAAGATTCATCTCTTCATCTGTAAATGCCATACTCATATAGGGTGCTTTTGCAAGACCAATACCGTGTTCACCCGAGAGTGTTCCACCTAAATCAATAGTAGCTTGAAAAACTTCTTCTATAGCCTGGTAAGCAATTTTAACCTGTTCGGGGTCACTTCCGTCAACCATAACATTTGTATGAACGTTCCCATCACCAGTGTGCCCAAAACAAGGAATGTTTACCTTGTATTTTTCTGCAATTGCATAGAATCTCTCTAACAACTCTGGAAGTACTGCGCGAGGTACAGTAACATCTTCGTTGAGTTTTTTACTTCCATAAATGCTTAAAGATGGACTTGCGTTTCTGCGTGCAAACCATAAATCTGCGGCTTCTTTAGCATCTTTTGCAACTCTAAACTCGCTACAGCCGTTCTCCTTAAAAACTTTTTCTATTTGAGTCAGTTGAAAATCTAAGTCATCTTCTAAATTTCCATCAACATCAGTAACTAAAAGCGCTCCAGCATCTACGGGAAGCCCTTTATGAAATGTCTGCTCGACGGCACGGATAGTCAAGTTATCCAAAAACTCCATAGCTACAGGAGTAATTCCGCTTGCCATAGTTTTATAAACTGCTTCCATAGCATCGTGTACCGTTGGAAAAATACCCATCGCAGTTTTTGTCATTTTTGGCTTTGGAATAAGCTTGAGTGTTATCTCAGAAAGAACTGCTAGAGTACCCTCAGAAGCTATTAAGATTCCGCTAATGTTATACCCGGCAACATCTTTGATAGTACGTTTTCCAGCCTTAATTACATCACCATTTGGTAAAACTGCACGTGTTGCCATTACATAATCTTTTGTTATTCCATACTTTGCAGCTCTCATACCACCTGCGTTTTCACTCACATTTCCACCAATAGTAGAGTAATCTTGGCTTGCCGGATCTGGCGGATAAAAAAGTCCTACCTCTTCCACAGCACGTTGTAAATCCATGTTTATCACGCCTGGTTGTACAATAGCTACCATATTTTTCATATCTATTTCTAAGATTTTGTTCATATGTTTTTCCATAGCTAAAACAATTCCCCCAGAACTTGGAAGTGCACCACCTGTAAAACCACTTCCCGCTCCACGAGGAACGATAACAATTCTATGTTCGTTACAGTATTTTAAAATCTTACTTATATCTTCTTCATTCCTTGGAAAAACAACTGCATCTGGTTCAAAATGTTCACGAGTTGCATCGTACGAATAAGCAATTAGGTGAGCCTTATCACTATAGATATTTTCATCACCAACTATTGATTTAAAATGTGCTAAATGTGTGTTATCTATCATATTAATCTCCTATCTCAAAATTATCAAGTAAATCATGGTATTTTGCATCACCATTTTTAATGATTTCATATAAGTTTTTATTTTTATTATTATACTCAACTAAAAGTTCCAAGTAGTGTGGTGCATAACTTTCTAACTCATCACTACCCTCTCCCCACCATGCAGCGTCTATCGTTTCAACTCTTGTATAAAATGGTAAAACAACATTGTCTGTAACTAAAGGAGCATCATTTACGGTTAAAATCTTAAAACTTTTGGCATCAAGCATAAAAAGTTTTTGTTCAACATATATAAATATCAAACCTACACTGCTTGCTATACTCATTGCTTCAAAGTCTTCTTTTAATGGTGTTGGATGACCACGGAAAGAGAGAATTGTAGCAAAAATATCAGGGTGAATCCACTCTATTTTTACACTTTTACTTATCTGATGATATACCTCTTCACTTGGAGCAACTAAAAGTGCACGAGAATAACCAAATGCAAAAACTGCTGTATCTCCAACCTTCACACTCCAATTACCTGTCGGTAATGCATTATTTCTCAGACCAGTATAGTCGCTCATCTCTAAAGTGGCCACTTTACTGCTTGTATCATAATCAGTAACTACTACATTTTTTAATATGCTTGTACGTTCTGGAACTATTTCGTGTACAATAAATCCGCTCATCCCAACATCAATTTTATCTATATTAATTGTCGCTATATCTTTATCGCTATCCAAACTTAATATAGGTGATTTTATGACCCCTGCGTTTAGCTCAAACAGAGCCACTAAAAGTATAAGTATGTATTTCATTTTTCTTCTTTTTTAATTATTTATATTGCGATTATATCTAACAAACCTCAGACTAAGCCAAATTTTGTTAAAGTTCCCCAATAATTTATTATAGGCTTAGAAATTGATACGATTTTTCATACTTTTTTTACTCTCAACCATTATTTTTGCAAGTGAAGTTGAACGATTTCGTTGGATAAAAGACGAAACATATTTAGTTTATTTAGAGAAGAAGAATCTCCCGGTTAAACAACTCTACTATAACCTTGATAAGGATGATCAAAGGCTAACAGAAGAGATGAGATCGGGTGCTCACTGTCAAATTTTAAAAGATGAAAACGGTGAAATTGAGCAACTTCTACTTCCTCTCAATGATGAATTACAAATTCATATATATAAAAATGCTGATTCATACAGTTTTGAAGCAATACCCATAATCAGTACAACAAAAACTGAGTCATTTACTCTTGAGATAACTCACTCTCCTCACTACAATATACTCAAAGAGACAGGCTCAAAAAAATTAGCTCAGATCTTTGTTTCAAGTTTTAAAAACTCTCTGAATTTTAAACGAGATATACGTAAAGGTGATAAGCTAGTTATGATTTATGATCAAAAATATCGTCTTGGAGAACCTTTTTCTATGCCAACACTTAAGGTAGCAATGATTGAAATGAGACATAAACGCCACTATATTTACCTCAACGATGATGAGAGATATTATGATGAAAATGCTCATGAAGTGGAAGGTTTTTTACTAGCCCGTCCTGTTCGTGGAGCTAGAATTTCTTCATACTTTACCAAACGCAGATTTCACCCTATTCTTAAAAAATGGAAAGCTCATTTGGGTATAGATTATGCAGCGAGACGTGGAACACCGGTAGTTGCAGCTGGAAGCGGTAGAATTATCTACGCTGCAAGACTAGGAAGCTACGGAAAGCTTATTAAGATCCGTCATGATGATGGATACGAAACAAGATATGCTCATTTGAAATCTTTTCGTAGAGGTATAGTTAGAGGCAAATACGTCAAAAAAGGACAAACAATAGCTTACGTAGGCTCAACCGGTCGTTCAACTGGTCCGCACTTGCACTTTGAGCTAAGAAAACAAGGGGTAGCTATTAATCCGCTAAGAGTTGTCCAAGTAACGACTAAAAAACTTAAAGGCAAAGAGAAAAAAGCTTTTATAACGCTCAAAAATAATTATGATGAAAGCATAGAGTTACTTTTAAACAATAAAACTAAATTTAAAAAGCAAGCACCTTTTGAAAATATTTCATACTTTTATAATAAAAAAAAGGTGGCTTCCTAGTCAAACTTGTGATGAGATAAGTCAATAAATTCCCTCATCCCAAACTCGACAACTCCGTCCACCCAAACTCAAGAGCTCCGTCACCCTAAACTCGATTTAGGGTCTAGCCCAAAAGGATAAATTATGCATCAAATCGATTCAGTAGAAGAACTTAAAAATCCTAAATTTATCAAACCGATGCTTATAAATTACACTCAAAAAGGTGTACAAAAAAAGTGGGAAGCAGTTATCTCTCATGATAGCGTTTCAATTCTTCTTTGGCATAAAGAGAAAAACTCTTTTGTCCTTGTAAAACAACTGCGTCCTGCTGTTTTAAACGCCAGCAACACGGATGGTTGCATGTATGAACTTTGTGCAGGTATCATAGATAAAAATACAAGTAATAAACAGATTGCAAAAGAAGAAATCGCAGAAGAGTGTGGATTTGACGTAGCTCTAAAAAGTATAGAATATATAACTACTTTTTACACCAGCGTCGGAATTTCAGGTGCTTCACAAATTCTCTACTTTGCTCAAATAGATGAAAGTATGAAAATAAACGAGGGTGGTGGTTTAGCAGAAGAGGAGATAGAAGTTATCTATCTTCCCCTTGCAGATGCTAAAAAGTTCATGTTTGATGAAAGATATAAAAAAACACCGGGAATGATGATGGCGTTTTACTGGTTTTTTGACAATAAATTAACAGACTAGACTTTCACATTTACCCTGAACTCAACTTACTCACAATTAGATTCCAGGTCAAGCCTGGAATGACGGAATTATCATTACCTTAAACTTTACCCAAACTCAATCGGGTCCATATCAATTTCCGCCAATGCTACTTTCGTTTGCATAATCGCCTTAATCAATTCAGTACTCTTATCTGAACGCAGCAGTATCTCAAAACGCCATTTATTTGCTACTCTTTCAATAGCACATTTTCCATAACCAACTATTTCGACATTACAAAACGCAGTTAAACTATCATGCATTTTTTGCATCTCTTCTCTGGCTTTTGCACCATTTTTATGTGAAAATAGTACACGACAAAGCTTTTTATAGGGTGGGTAAAGCTCTCGACGATACTCTTTCTCTTCTTCTAAAAACTCTTCATATCTCTCTATGTAAGCTTTGAAAAAATCCTCATTAAAACTCTGGACCAAAACCTTTGCATCCTTAGCCCGTCCACTTCTTCCAGAGACTTGTATGAGAGACGAAAGAGCCTTTTCCCTCGCTCTGTAGTCACTCATATTGAGCATATTATCCATACCAAGAACCACTGCCAAAGTCACACCATGATAATCATGACCCTTACTGAGCATCTGTGTTCCTACAAGAATGTCTGTCTCATTATCATTAAAACGCTTAAGAGCTTTTTTGAGTTTGTTTGATGTAGTAATTACATCTCTATCAAACTGTTCAACTCTCGCCTCACTCAACTCTTCACTAATATTTTTTACAGCCTCCGCAGTTCCTAAACGCGAACTTGTAAGATTTGGGCTTCCACACTCAGAGCACACTTGAGGTATTGCCTGAGTGAAATTACAATAATGACACTTCATAGCTCGACTCTTTTGGTGAATACTCATCCCAATGCTACAAAACGCACACTCATAAGTATGTCCACAATCTCCACAAATTAGATACTTAAAATTGGCACGAGTCGGAAGAAAGACTATTGACTGCTCTTTTGCCCTTAATGTTTGCTCCAAAGAACTTATAATTAAAGGAGAAAGTGTTTCAGCGCTCTTCTCATAAATGAACTCTTTATGAGAGGTAAAGTGTCCACCTTTGAGTCTTATATGAGGAAATTTAGTGTAAGTTGTAAGTGATGGAGTAGCACTTCCTAGAACTACCGGAGTGTTTCTAAGCTTTCCCATATAAATTGCTATATCTCGAGCATTATAACGAGGACGAGAGGATGATTTGTAACTGTCATCATGCTCTTCATCTACAACTATCAAACCTAAATCTTTAATAGGTAAAAACAGAGCTGACCTTGGACCAGCAATAATCTTCGCCTTACCGCTTTGAATCTTCATCATTGCCTTCTTCTTCTGCAAAGGCGTAAGTTTTGAGTGCCACATAACAACACTCTCACCAAAATGCTCTTCAAGACGTTTACTCATCTGAGGAGTAAGAGAAATTTCAGGCATCAAAAAAATACTGCGTTTATTTTTTGCAATCATCTGCTCAAAATACTTCATATATATCTCTGTCTTACCGCTTCCCGTATCACCAAAGAGTAATGAGACTTTATGTTTTTGTAAAAAAGAAAGAGCTTCTTCTTGTTTGGATGAAAGTT
>JGI10211J34971_10004356_pt1 | contig 11236 bp, 13 predicted proteins | sample Etolagsediment_FD_34971 | JGI IMG/M metagenome (IMG submission 34971)
AACATAATTTTTAAAGAAACTATTTAATGCCCCTTCACCGTCTGACATAGCATCTATCATTGCGTCAATATCTTCCTCAATTGTTTTTTCAATAGCGTCATCTAATTTACTTGTTGCATCAACCATATTTATAATAACCGGTTCTATTAATTCTGTCACGCCCTCCATCTCCTTGTTAACTATTTTTAATAATGCTGCTCTTTGCGTTGCTGCCCTGCTTGTGATTTTATCAAACTGTTCTTGTGCGTTAAAATATGCAATTGCTGCCTCTCCGATTCCCTTTCTTTCCACATCTGTAACATCTATGTATCCTCTGTATGTTTGTGTAAATTTTATTAGTTCCTCATCTGCATTATTAATTACATTTTCGTATTTTGCAATTTCTTTTAATACCGTTTCTGTATCAGAATATGCGTCATACAAACTTTTTTTAGTCTCTTTTAAATTGTCTTGTGCCTTTATTAATTCTTCCGCCCTTGCAATCATATCCCCATAGGCATCGTAATTTTTTATAATATCGTACAATTCATCCCGGTTAATATTATTTAAAGTAGCGGCTTTGTTTAGTTCAGCGTCCAAAACACTTTTTGTGTTTGTTACCCTGGTTTGTGCCAACTCATTTTCTATCTGCATTATTCTGTCGGCAGCGTCAATTCTTTCCTGTTCCGTTTTTGTAACATCCCTTAACGTTTTCATTAATGCCGCAACCTCCACCCGTCTTTCTGCCTCCGTTATTGATAACGCCAAATTCGAATCCCATACATCATCCAATACTTTTACATATTCTCGGCCAACCCTTACGGCCTCTTTCATGTTTGTTAAAAAGTTACTAAAGTCACCACTTGCCAGTATTTTTGTAAATGCTGTCGCCCCTGACTTTAATCCGCCAAGCATAATTGCCATTTGATCTCCAGCGGAATTTGTTGCGTTAATAATGTTTTTTGCTACCATCATTACACCGGCCAACCCCGTAGTTAATCCCAGTGCTGATGTAAGCCCCATAATGGCACTTTTGTAATTACCAACATTTCTTTGATGTTGTCCAACGCTTGCATCAATGTTTTTTATTTGCTTATCTTGTTTTTGTATTGTCGCTAATAATGCCTTACCTTCCTTTGTGTTTGATTTATTTGCAGCCGCTAAATCCTTGTATTTTTTTATGTTATTTGATAATGATGCACTAAGTTTTTTATATGCTGACTGATTCGTTTCTATTAATTTCTGCTCTGTTCGTATAGCTTTATTGTATTCTGTTTTCTGCGCTCGTAAATCTGCTATTTTTTTTGTCAATATAACTAATCTTCGCTGTTCCTTGTCATTTAGCTTGTCACCATCTGCCTGTCTTTTTACAAGTTCTGCCCTTTCTTTATTTATTTTTTTCAATTCAACATCGACCTTGCTAAGCTCCTTATATGCTTTTTGAGCTTCCACTTTTATCTGAAATATCATTTCATTTTCTGCCATCACTTTATATTTTTATCATTAACCTGTAATAATTTCACCAACGTACTTCCATCCTCCAAAGGATTGAATTTGTTTATTTCAATCACATAAAATACTCCTGTTGCATAGTTTGTTTCCAGCCTAACGGGTGTTCTGAAATCATGCCCGCTAACCATGTTCACGAAGTCCGCAACATCATTATTGCTTAAATTAAAATATGCCTCCACTACTTTCGAGTATTGAAAATTCTTGTGTAAACCCGCGTAATTAGATAAAATATCGGAAGGCTGCAAATTAGTTTCAGTAAAATGCGGCAGGTTCGTTTTAGTGTTTCCTTCAAATACCCAAGTATCTGTTGCAAGTGTTTCATTATCCTCATAATACCAAATTCTTGGTTTAAAGTCGTGTGATTGTTCCGGGCGTTGGCTCCCGATGTATTCTGTTAGTAATTTCGGTATCGTGTGCTCTGATTGTATGCCTATTGTGTAAACAGATCCGAATATTGTTCTGGAAAAATACCCGTTCCGAACCTCGATTGAATTTGCTTGATTGTTTTCAAATGTTTGCGTACTGGATGAAAACTCTGTTTTTGTGCTTGCGATGTAGTCTTTGTCATCGTCCAAATAACTGTATGTTATTTCTTTCGGCGATTCATATTTATAAACCTTAACTGCTTTCGATTCATCCAACTTGTCGCTCCAATCAACTGCTGTTGTGCTGTGAAAATCATCGGCCTGGCACACCAATATTTCACGTTCGTTTACATTCGTGTAAAACCATAAATTGAAAATATGCCTTACCGCTTTGAGAAATTCAATACATGGTGTTGATGGTAGAATGTCCGAATATGCAAGGGCATAACCAATGCCCCTCCTGGGATCTGCTGTACAAATAAATTCTGATCCACTTGTCACGTCGCATGTATATGTTCTTACATCTCCAAACGTATTGTCCACCGCATCATCAACCAACATCCAAACTTCAACATAATCGGCAGCGACAAGATGAATGAATGAAGTGTCTATACTGAAACTATGTGAACCGCCCTCTGGTGTAGATAACGTTCCGAAATCGTATTCCTCTGATGCTAATGTTGTTCCGCCGTATCCGTTCTTTTTTATAAAAACAGTCACCACCGGGTTAACGTTATTAATCCCGATCTGGTAGCTAATATCTAAATCCAATTCAACTTGAAATCTGTATGCCCCGGTTGTATCAACTGTGTATCTGTATGTCGTTTTATTATAATTTGTTGTTAAAACCTCATGCGTGGCGTTTTCGGTGTCAAATGGAATTATTCCATATGGCAAAGTGTTTCCCGTAAACATTTTAATTGTATTGTCAAACAGATCCGGGATTGTGTGCTCAAACACATTCGAACAAATCACACTTGATGCCCTGTTTTCTGCAAAATCAGAATCGTTCAGGTATATTTTTTCTGTGTTGTACAGGTAGTATTTTTGATTTGCCGCAACATTAAAGAATGAATCTGTATGCAATTTATATCCAACATAATTTAATATCTTTTCAAAGATAACATTTACTGCCGTTGCCGGGAACCGCTCAACCGCTTTAATGTTGCCCCTATCAATAAATGCCCCATGATCGACAAGCGGGTAAATGTAGTTCCTTGTGCTTGCAACCGTTTCAGATGTAGTTATCGCCGCAGCTGTGATTGTGTGATCGTCTGTTGTGAAATCCAACATATCTATTGTAACCCCATCCAATGCGTCTACCCAACTCGATGCTATTATTTGAAAATTATAATACGTTTCTGATCCGATTGTTTCACTTTCAAATATTTTAACATATCCGTAAAATGTAAACGAGCCGGTATCAATGTACCCGTTTATTTTCTCATCAAAATCACGTACTTCAACGTCCTCAAGGTTTTTAAATATTGCAGCGTTTGTATGTGTTGCAGGAACCCGGATTGTAGATGTTTTGAAAGATTTAGTTTTCGTGAAATCCTCCAATTCAGATATTGCTAAGTTGATGGTGAAATTTACTTCCTGCAAATCTAATTTATTACCATCTATGTAAATATCTATGTTCATCAATTATGCTTTGTTTCCTGTTCCTGAAATTTTAATACAAGCTGATTTAATTCGCCTATTTTATCAAATGAAATCTCATTTGTGAGCACATTGATACGTTGCCAACCACCTTCACGCCTGAATATGTGTTTTGATAAAAGTAACTCCTTCAACCATCCAATCTCATCATTTGTCAACCACCCAGAATAATACGTGCGGTTTTCAATTGCATATACACCATGTGTTTTAATTGTACCTGATGATGTGTATTGTTTTCTATCGACCTCCATTTGTTTCGATTCTATGCCAATGAAATCATATGTATCAAAACATCCCAAAAGGTTCTGAAATACGATTGTCTCATAAGCTGCCGGACTTTTAATATCAAATGTTAATGTTTCTGATATTTGCACCTCCTCATTGTCAGTGATTGTTACTGTGAATCTTTTTGATAATGATGTAATTCCTATGTTTGAGGCGTTTATTGGAATAATAACCCGGCCATGTTCTGGTGTGCTAATTGTTTCATGTTGTTCCAAATCTTTTAACCAGACTATTTTTGTAGTATCTATTGTTGGGTTTTGTATGTCGTATCTTACAACCTTTACTTTGAATACCGGATTTACGCTACTTTGAATGATTGCAGGCAAAAACATATAACTGTTTTTATTAAATGTCGTTCTGACTGCATTTGTCATCCACCCGAATGCATCTGCCTCATCAAAACTTGCCTCGCCAAATGGCAATAAGGAATTATGAACATAAAAAAAACTACTATTATAAACATCTCCCGTTTTACTCAATCCATCTGCATCGTCAAATATTTCCGTGACCGTTATTTTGTATTTTAAATATCCAGCGGTCTCATTCATAACAACGTTGTATGTCGATGATATTGGTGTGTTTTCAGGTATTAATTTTTGTAGCACCTTACTAATGTTTACCCTAAAATTTGCAACATATGGCGTGTCTATGCCGTAAACAGGAAACGTGTATTTCGTTGCGATTACCTCTGCATCCGTATTTATTATTTCTATTTTGAATTTGAAATTACGGTTTGCCCTGGTTGCAATTGACCCGGGCGGTAAGGTTTCTTCTACATATGCCGTATCTATTACAAATGTAAATGGACTTTTATATAGTACTGTATGGTAACCATCATAGTTAGTTGTCCCATCTATCAATACAACATCGCCGATTACAAAACCATGTTCCCCAGTTGTATTAACCCCGGTGAAACCACCGGATTGAAGATATACGCCTACAATACTTACATCCGTCTCAACGCTTTTGTGCCTGTTTGTGTCCCCAATAATATTATAATCCACATACCCTGCCATGTGATATGGTGGTGATGTTGTCATGTAAACGCTCATATTGTATCACTGTATTTGGTAAACATATTTTTTATTTTTCCCGTTATCTCTGTACCCATTTCCTGGGCAACCATTTGCTTGATCACATTCCTTTCTCGTTTCAACACTATTGTGATGAAGTTGTGCCGCTCGCCTGTTGATGAATGTTTGAATGCCCCACGTGTTGAAATGCCTTCTTTTTTCATAGTGTATGCCATTGCAAATGCTGAACTCAAGGCCTTTTTACCTGTTAGCCCAAATCTTAATTCTGCATATTTGCGCAACCCTTCAATAAACTTTGATGTACCTGCACCGCTCCCAGGACTAAATGGTATATTCCCAGGCTTTACACCTGTTTCAATATGCCTCAGGAATCCCTTTCCATACCCGGTAATCATAAACCCGCCTGGTGTTACCTGCTTTTCATAGCGCAATGATTTTTCTGCCGCACCTGTAAGGCTGTGCCCCTGTGCAACAAACTCCTTTATTAATTGTTTTTGTATGTATTCCGCTGTCTTGCTCATTATGCTGGTCCCGGGTTTGCCGGCTCCCCAATTAATTCAATTTCTATATCAAATGTTATCCAAACGCTATTGCTCACATCTTGCCCCTTCGGGATCATGGTTGCCTCAATAGGTTTATTTATGTTAACGACCCGCATGTATTCATTATCATCATTTAAAGCATTAATGAAAGCCCTGGCATAATCGAAACAAATATCCAAATATTTAGGTAGGTCTGTTGTTGTTCGGTTCCCCAAATAAAACTTCTGTTCTATTACATATGGCTTTCTCGTTTGTGTTAATATCGGGTATTTCTCAGGCCATATCGCAATTAAGGCCGGCCAATGTGTTGTTGCATTTACTTTTTTAAAATCCTCTAAATATCCAAATGCAAAGAATCCGGTGCCTCCTGTTATGCTTATTATTTGCCCAGTGTTGGCCGCCTGTCTCAATCGCTCCTCGTAATATGTTAAATTAAACATTTTTCTGGTCTTTTATGGTTTCAGCTTTCAATCTTAAATATTTTACAATGTCAAAAAATTCATACATCGGCATGTTTTTTATAAATTCATATGTTCCAAGCCCTGATTCGGATAATTCATAAATAAGCCCTTTGAGTCCAATTCCTGCCATTTTTGTTTTTTTACCTGATGATTTAAATATGTTTGGGTATTTTTCGCACACATAGTTAAGCGTGTGCATATGTAAAAAAAAACGTTAAGGATTTCATCATAAGTACATTTGAGTTTATTGAACCGCTTCAATATCCGGCTTTCATTCATTTGTTTTTCTGTGTAAATAATTGGCAATAGCCCCAACGCTTTTATGTTTTTCTGTGTGATAATATCGTTAGCCTCACAGAATTGTAAAGCTGTGGCCTTGTGCAATGGGATTGCCTCATTTAAATATTGCGCATCACTTGGCAACAGTCGTCTTTTGAAACGGTTTGTCCCTTTCATAACATGAAGCTGAAATCCGAAGGTTACAATATCATAAACCAGAGGCTCTACAATTGTGTTGTAAATATGTGTGACAATATCCCATTGCATTTTGTTCAATACCCTCATAGGTATGTTACTGAATGATTTAATGGCTTGCCTATAAAAGTCAGGAAGTGTATTATGTAACTCATCTTCCGTTAACGCAAGGATTAAGGCCTCCCGCTTTTCCGGTGTTGCTTTGTAAATAGCGTTTATTTTGTCGTTGACCTCAAACATCACAAAGCCATCAAATGCAACATCCTTCCATGTTGTGGCAATTTTGTAAGNCTTTTTATTTATTTTTAGTTTTATCATTTGTTTTATTTATTAATTCCCTTTCATCAACCTGCATTTCAACTTTTATTATATCTTGTAAATTAGTCATGCCCTCTTTTTCTATTATTACATCATAAAGGCTTATCAATAAATCCAACTGATGATTAGTAAACCCCATGCCGGCAACCCCTGCCGCTATTCTCATGTAGTTTACTTTTTCCTCATGTGTCATATTATTTGTTTTTGGTTAATCATCATCAATATTGTATTTCTCTTTCAGATATTCGGGTTTAAAAACATAACCAAGATTTTTTATTTTTTCATCAATGACAAGCTGTTCGATTATGTCAGGCTTTTCCATAAATTGAAAATACCCATCATTTGGAAGTCCCCAGTTTGGAAGATACTCCCTGAATTTATGATTAAGGAAATTTAACACAAACCGTTCGTCTGCTAAAAATATTTCATTCTGTTGTGTTTGGTGAACCTCCGCCTGGGATCGGCTGCTGCCATCCTCTGTGGTCATTGTCTGCCCTAAAATTAACTTGCTTATTTCTTTGTTCAAAGTATTGTGCAAACCTTCAAATAATACATTCTGAGATGCTGAAGACTGGTTTACAAATTCTACATCCACGCCATCCGGTAATGTCACCTGTCGATTACTGCCCTTCATTGCCTGTTCAGTTGCATTCTTAACAAGATGGTCATTTCCCTTGTATTTTATCAACTGGAAATTATTGCCGGCAAGTTCAGAATAGTTCGCCCAGTCCCCCAATAAATTACGCTTAATGATAGAATAAAAACATGCTGTCCGAAGTAATCCGAAATCCTTTTCTTCGCCCAAATCGCAAATGTATTTATCCATCCCATCAGAAATGTATGTTACACCTGTTGAATCTCGCTGTTCCCTCACTACCTGTTTTGACTCTGGCTTTACGTGCTTACGTGGAATTAAGTAGTATTTGAACTCCCCAGGGTTATCATAATCAAATTCGAACAGCGAATAACCCCAAAATATTGTATCCAGTGTATCCGATAAAAATTTCATAAATGTCGGCGAATCAATAAACTCAATTACCTGGTCATTAACACCTGATTCATTTTGAAACGTTACACCTTTATTGAGGATATTTAACCGGCGTTTATTCAATACCCCCGTTAGGTGCCCATCGTAATCCAATTGCTCCAGGTATATATCGTACAAATCTGTCCTGTTTGGGTGCGTCCAACTTTCCGCGCTCTGAATTGCCCTCTTTAGCTTTTCCAAATCCTTACTGGTCCTCGATGGTGGCAATTCAAACATGGTGAACTGCTTTGTTTCTTTTTTTCTTATCTCCGTTGCTTTTTCGCCCCAACCGAAGAAATTAAATATTCTGTTTGCCATTATTAAATCCTGTTTGTTCGTGTCGTTTTATATAAAACATTTGCCTCTTTTGCTTTTGGTTTCATTGCCATTGAAACGCCATAGCGCAACGCATCAAGTCCGTGGTTGAATGCATCCACAGGTTGATTCATAACCCTGCCGTTCCTGTCCTCCTGATATTTATAATTCCTTAACTCCTTAATGATGTTGATGCTTCGTTTGGTAACGTTTAGCTTAAACTGCCTCACAAGGTTGATTCCGTTTTTAATCGAATCCCGACCCTTTTCTGCACCGTGGACATTGAAGTTAAGACTGTACAATTCATCAATACTTTTTGGCTCCGCTGAATCGGCATAAATTGGTGCATCCTGGCTAACGTCATTTCTGTGCATCATTGCCGCAATATCCCTGTTTTGCAGGCCTGTTTGGTATATTATTTCATCAATAAAAAGGTCGTGCCTGTTTGCAAGCACCCTTACTAATGCTGTTGGGTCATTCGTGTAACCAAAATCAAGGCCATAAAATTCAGTCCTGTAATCTGTTGGCATTTCATCAACCGTATTGAACCCAGGATAAACAAGCCCCTTCAATTGTCCTCGTTCACCAAGCCCGTATATTTTCCAGTAGTTAGCATCAATGCTTTGTAAGCGTTCAATTTCGTTTATTATGCTTTGCTCTAAAAATGGGTTATCTAAATATGTTGACTGATAAAAGTCGCTGTCATCACGGGTTAATACCTCATCATAAATCCAATGAAATTCCATTGACGGATTGTAATCCAGGATTATCTTGTCTGTTGTCCTCATTGAAAGCTGCCGCCATGATTCCAGGTCAATCTCATTTGCCTCATTGATGAACAGATATTTTCTTTTTCGACCTCTGATCTTTTGCGGTTGGTCGATGCTGATAAATTCAAATGTTGTGTTGTTAAGTTGGTAGGTATGTTCTGATTTATTTAGGTTTGTAGGTTCATATTCAATATTGCTGCCCTCCGCCTTGTTGAGTATGTCGATGAAGTCGCGCCAAGCTGTTCCTTTCAATGCCGGCATGGTTGCCCGGCATACTGTATAAACCTGTGGCGCTGTTTCGCCGGCTGCCTCTTTAATTAGCCAAAGCAGGATGTTGTACGTTTTTCCTGATCGAGCGCCGCCCTGGAATACAGATACCCTACTTTGACTTTCATCAAGTTCGGTGAAGGTCTTATTTGTTTCCAGCTCTACCACTTTTCACTATTTTGATTTGTAGCGGGTCTTTTGTTGTTGTTTCAATTATCTGTGTTGATTTACCGTAAGCCCGATCCAGTAGTTCCTGCGCTGCCCTTACATCACCCTTCAATGCTTTCTTTCTGAGTGCTGCCAATATCGCTTCCAACGCCGTCCATCCATCCTTTTCATCATTGAGAATTTTTATCAATGCCTCTTTGATGTCGGGCATGCGTGGCCTTCCATTCGGGTTTCCTGTTTGCCCTGGCTTGTATTGATGTGGCACTATGTTTTCAGGCTTTGGCATCGCTGTTTTGTCGCTGTTTTTCTAATATGCTTTCCTTAATATGCTTTGCAATGTGATACATCATTTTAGGAAATTCACGAATAGAGTTAACAAGTTTGTGGAATTTATCATCCCGGATGAACCTGGGATTAGCTTTATTTAATTTCAGTTGTGTTAAAATCATAAAAAAAGCGGTATTAAACCGCTAAATTACAACATCAATGTATTGAAAACCAAATTTATTTTTTTAACATTTGATGATCCGCTATTTTTATAATTTCTGTTTTTACATTTTTTTAAAATAATTAACAATCAAATCTACAAACTCATCAAAACTTCTTACCTCTTTACATAAATACCCTACTGCCGTCAACATATGAAAATATTGATCCTGATCAATTGTTTTTTTGTTCTTCCCTATTTTCATTTCAATAAACAAACCAGAATATCCATTTGATGGGTATGCAAGAAATAAATCCGGGACCCCACGCCTGACGCCTTCAGCCTTTAGCCTCATCGCCTCAATTGCGTTTCTATATCCTCCATTGGGTGTTGCCCATAATAGTTTTTTTATTTCCGGGTATTGAAGATCAAACCATTTCACACAAGCGACTTGTAATTTATGTTCTAAATTTTTCATCATTTTAATTTTTTACCGTTAATTAAACGCCGGCTTATCCGGTCGTTAGCGTTCATAATAAATGCCTCCGCAATCTTTATCATTTTCTAAGTCGTATTCTTCTCCTTTTTCACCTGTTTTTTGGCAAAAATACTGGTCAAATGGATTTGAGAATGAGTGCTTGCATTTATAACAATCATAGCCAACTTTCAAAATGTGTTTTGCCTCGTCTAATAGGCTGACTATATTATTTGCACCAATCATTGATACTTCCCCTATTTCTGCTGCTTTTATAATTTCTTCAACTGTGTACTTTTTCTTTTTCATATTTCATAGTTTTAATTTTTTTGCTCGTGGCATCAATGTCATGAGCACATTCTAAACGTGATCATGTATTCAATAAACAGACAAAAGGTTGGTTTATAAACGAGTTACCAACAAGTGCTAAACTGCATCGAAAACTGAAACAACCTGCACTCTACCAAAGTAAGTTTTAGGCTGCCACACTAATACATCTGACAAAAGAAACTTCTCTTGTGCCTTCTTATATGTTCCCGATGGATTTGCAGGGATAAACCAATGCTGAAAAATAATCCTTTTACTTGCTACCCTTGCAAGTTCTTTAAGTAAATCGTGATTCCATTGGAATTTACCGTTGTAAGGCGGATCGCAAATTACTGTTTCAAATTCGTTATCCTTTACAAAGTCTTTCATATTTGAAGCATCACAAATTATGTCAGGATTATTTTCAGCATCAGCATCTAATCGCACATCACCCAATAATGATTTACCGCAGCAAACATGCAATGTTTTACCAATAAACAATCCCTGCAAAACATCTTCAATACTATCATTCCAAAGTTTCTTTTGCACTCTGTAAATGTGGCTCGTTCCTGCCAACGGCACACTTCCTTTTGTTTTGTCAATAGCAGGTTGGTTTTTATAAGTTACACTTCCCATATTAAATAAATTAAGTTTTCGTTTCAAACCCGCACCAGTTGGTAACATGCGGTATAGTTAATAAAGCCAATTAACATTTGTGTTTCATAGCAAGCGGTGTGAGTGGCTTTACTAACCATACCGCCATCCGTTAACGGCAATTAACCGCCAACGATTTTAAATAGTCGTGCCAAATGTCCCAGCACTTCATGCTATTAAGTTTTTCTTCTTGTG
>JGI10211J34971_10004357_pt1 | contig 11232 bp, 3 predicted proteins | sample Etolagsediment_FD_34971 | JGI IMG/M metagenome (IMG submission 34971)
CCGTGCATCTGGGACTGGGAAAAAAAGAAGCTCGGGAAAAAACCATTGAATTACTAGAAGATGTAGGTATTCCCGGCGCCCGCCAACGTCACAAAAACTACCCGCATCAATTTTCCGGCGGCATGCGCCAGCGCGTCATGATTGCCGTGGCTATTGCCTGCAATCCCAAAATCATCATAGCCGATGAGCCCACCACCGCCCTGGATGTAACGGTACAAGCCCAAATCGTTGAGTTGACGCAACGCTTACAGAAAAAACGCAACATGTCGGTCATCTGGATTACCCACGATCTGGGCGTGGTGGCCGGCATGGCCGACCGGGTGCTGGTGATGTATGCCGGTTGCCCGGTGGAAATTGCCCGAGTGGAAGACCTTTATAGCCAGCCCAGCCATCCCTACACCATCGGGCTGCTGGGCGCCCTGCCGCGCATGGGCGAAGATACCGGCCGGCGCCTGGTTTCCATCGAGGGCGCGCCGCCCGATTTGCTGGAGCCGCCGCGGCATTGCCAGTTTGCGTGGCGCTGCCCTTATGCGTTCGACCGCTGCTGGCAAGCGGTGCCGCCCCAGATCAAAATTGGAACCCAGCATCAGATCACCTGCTTTTACGATGTCCACAACGGGAGACCCAGAGACCATGTCTGATACCAGCGCCCCCCAAGCATCCGGGGATGTATTGATTCGCGTCCAAAATCTGAAAAAACATTTCCCGATCATGCGCGGCAAAATCATCAGCCGCCGGGTCGGGGCGGTCAAAGCGGTCGATGATGTGTCATTTGCCATCCATCGCGGCGAAACACTTGGCGTTGTCGGCGAGAGCGGCTGCGGCAAATCCACCACCGGCCGCGCCATTTTACAATTGCACAAACCCACAGCCGGCAGCGTTTACCTGGAAGATATCGAGTTGACCACGCAAGGCAAGGAAGATATCCGGCGGCTGCGGCCGCGCATGCAAATGATTTTCCAGGACAGCTATGCATCCTTGAATCCGCGCCATTCCGTGGCCAAAATCATTGCCGAACCCATGGTCATCCATACCGACATGAGCGCGGCCGACATGCGCAAGCGTGTTTTTGAACTGCTCGAACTGGTCGGGCTCAACCCCAACCATGCCGGCCGTTTTGCCCATGAATTTTCCGGGGGCCAGCGCCAGCGCATCAACATTGCCCGCGCCCTGGCGCTAAATCCCAGCTTTATCGTGTGCGACGAACCGATCTCCGCGCTGGATGTGTCCATCCAGGCCCAGGTGGTCAATCTGTTTCACGATCTGCAAAAGCAGATGGGCCTGGCCTATCTGTTCATCGCCCATGATCTGAGCATGGTGCAGCACATCTCACATCGCGTGGCCGTGATGTATCTGGGCAAAATTGTGGAGTTGACCCGGCGCAGCAATTTGTTCAACGATCCGCTGCACCCCTACACCCAGGCCCTCATGTCGGCCGTTCCCGAGCCAGACCCGATAAAAGAACGCCAACGCGCCCGCATCATGCTGGAAGGGGAAGTCCCCAGCCCGGCCAACCCGCCCAGCGGCTGCGTGTTTCATAACCGATGCCCGATCGCGCATGAGATTTGCGCAAAAGAAATTCCCGTATATCGCGAGATCAAACCCGCGCATTTCATCGCCTGCCATCTGGCTGATCTGGATGGCGGCAGCAAAATTGCCTTGTAACCCCGCAAGACTGACCCAATCTGGATGGCTCAGGCCTGAGCCGTCCAAAACAATCTGACACGTTCAACCCTTATTTGGATTCCGGTTTAGCCGCGACACTCGTGAATAAATGGTGTTCATCGTACTTAAACAGTTGACGCCAATCGGCGCCTGTTCTATGTAAAATAATCGACTTGTTATCAACAAATATGCTTAATTATCAAAATAATGCCGAACAATTGAAACCCTTGGCCACTAAACTTTCACGGAGCTTGCTACTTTGCCTGGTGGCGCTACTGTTTCCCGCCTGCGCCGCGCCCGTTATATGACGTGCCATTTCGTGAACATGCCCGCGAACAGCGCGATGATGATCTACGGGTAACGGTAGCCGTGCTCAGCAATGAGGAGAGCCAGGCTGTTTTCGATACCGACTTATATGGATATGGCATTCAGCCGGTATGGATCAAGGTAGACAACCATTCTGACAAAACCTATAATTTGATGCATTCAGGGGTGGATCCCAACCACTTTTCGCCGTTGGAAGTGGCCTACCTGACAACCGGTTGGCGGTCTTCTGAAGCCGAACGCAACATGACCGATCATTTCAGAAAAATGGTGTTCAAAAATCCCATCCCGCCCAATGTGTCCCGCTCAGGCTTTATGTACACCAACCTGGATGAAGGGCGCAAGGTGGTGCCGATCGATTTGATCGGGGTGGAGGATGCCAAGTTCTTTACCTTCATCATCGATGTGCCCGGCTTTGTGGCCGATTATCTGGATGTCGATTTCGAGCGGTTATATCCGCCCCACGAGCTGGTTCATCTGGATTCGGAAAATTTGCGCGCGGCCCTGGAAGCATTGCCCTGCTGCACCAAAAATGCATCCGGCACCCATTCGGGTGACCCCTTGAACATTATTTTTATCGGCGCCCGCGAAACGATCGAGGCGGCCTTTGCCCGGCGCGGCTGGCTGCCGACGGAAGAGATATACTCCCGCGCGATCTGGAAAACGATCAAAGCCTTTCTGTTCGGCTCACGTTATCGCTAATCACCCATCAGTCCGCTGTACACCTATTCGCGCGAACAGGATATTGCCGGCCAAAAACCCAGGCGCACCATCCACCAGCGCAACCATCTCAGAATATGGCTCAGCCCCATGCGTTACCAGGGGCTGCCCATCTGGGTGGGGCAGATCAGCCGGGACATCGGGGTGCGCTTCACCCTCAAGGCGTGGCCGCCGGTAACCCACAAGATCGATTCCCATATCGATGATGCCCGCAATGCGCTGATCGAAGATTTGGTGTTGTCGCAAAATTTGAAAAAAATTGGCTTTGTCAACGGCATCGGCCCGGCCCCGCCGGATGATCCACGATACAATTTGACCGGCGATCCGTATGTCACCGATGGCATGCGGGCGGTTTTCGTTCTCAGCAGCGATCCGGTGTCTCTGGCGGAAATTCAAATGTTTGAATGGGCGCTGCCCAAAGATTTCGCTTTCAGGCACATCACCCCCGAATCGGAAGATCGTTAGGTGGCAGGCCAACTTGAATGCATCACACCGGATTTCAATCAAAAGCCGCTATCATCTATGTTTTGATAATGCCGATGCGTTTAACTTGCCCGAATGCGGCAGTTTTTGCATCAAAAGGGTATTTATTAACATTTTGTTGCACCCTATGGAGGACGTTCATGCGAACCCCTGGTAATCAAAGACAAAGAATCCCCAAAATGAATCCCGGAAACCACGGCGGATTTCTTGCCGGTCTTTTCAAGGCTCAACGTGTCCGCCACCCGGCGTTTGCCGACGGCCGGCAAATTTATCGGAATGTAATGGCGGGAATCGCGGCCCTGTTTATTTTCCTTTTGCCGGTCATACTTCCTGCTTCTGCGTTCGCCGTCACCGTAGCGCCACAATACGCAAGCGTCTATTCGGCCCATGTACTTGGCAGCATCGCGGGACTTCCAACCAGTTACGGGGGCCTCACATTCAAAGCCGGCGATTCCAGCACGATCATCATCGGCGGACACGCCAACAATCCAGCAGGCCGTTTTTACGAAGTGCCGGTCACGCGGGGGGCCGGTGGGCACATAGTCTCATTCGGCGCTCCCTCCGCCTTAGGCTTTGGTGGGAACAACGACGGCGGCATCGCTTATGGCCCCGGAGGCGTTCTCTTCTATTCCAAATACCGGCTTACCCAGGTAGGACAGGTCAAACCCGGGGAAAACGCCGATTCCAAGGTCGTGAGTTTGGGTCCGCTGGGTGTGGCGGCTTCTCCGGGGGCGCTCAACTTCGTGCCCACAGGAGTCAGCGGCGCCGGCAAACTCAAGATATGCAGCTATTCGGGTGGAGAGTTTTACGATCTTCAGTACACAGCCGACGGATCCGGAACGTATAACCTGACCAGCCCCACCAAAACGGCAACCCTGCAGGGAGGGCCGGAAGGGTTCATCTACATTCCGGGAGGGTCGCCCTTGTTCCCGAACGCGGTTCTGCTCGTCACCGAATACGGTGCGAATAAAGTCGCCGCATACGACGTTGACGCCAACGGAAATCCGGTGACTGCCTCTCGACGCGACTTCGTGACGGGACTTACCGGCGGGGAAGGGGCTGCCATAGATCCCGTCACCGGAGACTTCCTCTTCTCAACCTTTGGCTCCCAAAACCGGGTTATACAGATTCAGGGTTTTCTGCCGCCGCAGGGCATCTTCGTAAACAACGCCGGACCTGTGGATTTTCCCTCCCAGGGCGCTCCCATTGTCGTGGCTCCGAACCTTGAAATCACTTTCGTCAACGCTACCACCATAGATCAGGCCAAAGTCGATATCTCGGCCAATTTCGAGTCCGGCGCCGACAGCCTGGGCATTCAGGGCCAGACTGGAACCAGCGGAACGGTGGACGGTCTGGCATGGAGCTGGAACAGCACGACCGGGGTTTTGACCCTCACAGGCAGCGCAAATGAGGCCACCTATCAAAGCGCATTGCGAAAAGTAACTTTCCGCAACACCAGCGGTTCCCCGTCAACGGCGCAACGGACGTTGACCTATTCTTTGGGCAGCGGCCTTCAGTATCCGAACTCGCAGTTGGCCGACGACGCCCTCGTGAACATCCTGACGCCCACGCTTACCCTCACTAAGACGGGAGCGACCGACCCGGTGGATGTGAGCGCGAACGTCACCTATACGCTGGCGTACCAGAATACCGGGACCGCGCCTGCGCTGAACGTGGTGCTGCAAGACACGATTCCGCCCGGGGCGACCTTTGTGAGCGCCACGGGCGGGGGAACCGAGTCAGGGGGCACGGTCACGTGGAACTTAGGGACCGTAAACAACGGGGCATCCGGTTCCGTCACCGCGACCGTGACCGCGCCGGCAACCACCGGCACGCTAACCAATACGGCGAATATCAGCGGATCAAATGCCGCCAGAGTGCAGGCGACTGAGAGCGTGACCGTGGTGGGGCCGGATCTGAAACTCACCAAGACCGGTCCGGCCGGAGTGGCTGTCAACGGCAGCATCACCTTTACGCTGGCCTATCGGAATGCCGGATCGGGAAGCGCATCCGGCGTGACCCTGGTGGATACCATCCCCGCCGGTACCACGGTCACCAACCCCGATGGGGGGACCGAGTCCGGGAACACGGTTACCTGGAATCTGGGGACCCTCGCTGCGGGCGCTTCAGGAACCAAGACACTGACCCTGACCGCCCCCGGCACGGCCGGCAACATCACCAATACCGCGGCGCTCAGCGCCACCGGAGTTGCGGGCGTGAACGCCTCGGCCGGCGTGTATGTCACCACCTGTACCCAAGCCAGCCAGGCATGCCTGAACAAAGGCTTTTTGCCGGGCGCCATTCTGGTGAACAGCGCGACATCCACCCTCACTTTCGATCTGGTAAACGGAACCGATGCCGCGGCGCGCACGGTTTCATTTACCGACCAACTGCCGGCGGGGCTGGTGCTGGCTGCCGCGCCAACCGCGTCCCAGTGCAATGGGGCGACAGTGACCGGTACGGCCGGCGCTGCCACGCTCACGGTGAGCGGCGCGAATCTGGGGCCGGGCAACCAGAGCTGTTCGATCACGGCCACGGTACGGGGCGCCACCAGCGGGGCCAAGATCAACGACCGGACGCGATTTACCTCCGCAACCAATGTGGATGTCTCCGCGGCCCAGGCCACAGTCGTGGTAACCCAGCCGGTGTTGAACCTGACCAAGACCGCGGCGCCCAGTTCGGTGCTGGTCAACGAACTGATCACCTATAATCTGGTTTATCAAAACAGCGGCAACGGCACGGCAACCAATCCGCAGTTGGTGGACACGCTGCCGGCCGGTGCGACCTACATCAGTTCCTCTCCGGCCGGTACGGTGGGCAGCGGCCAGATCAGCTGGAATTTGTCCGATCTGAAAGCCGGTGACAAGGGCTCGGTGTCTCTGACTCTGCGGGCGCCCGGCGCACCGACAACCCTCGCCAATACCGCAACGCTGACCGCTGCGAATGCGACAGCCGCCAGCGACTCCGCCTCGGTCAACGTGTTCGGCGAGCCGGCCTTTACCCTGACGCTCACGGATGCGCCGGATCCGATCAAGGCCGGGGCCGAGCTGTATTATACGTTGCGCCTGACCAACACCGGCACGATTGCCGCAACCGGTTCGATTTTGCGGTTGCCGGTTCCGGGCGATACGACATTTGTGTCGGCCACCGGCGGAGGGCTGTTGTCGGGCAGCGATATTGTGTGGGATTTGGGTACCCTGGGGGTGAACAAGCCTGTCAGTGTCATGGCGACCGTTCAGGTTGGGGCATCGGTGCCGGCGGGCACCACCATTGCGGCCTCGGCCCAGGCGGATGCAGCCAACCTGGCGGCTCCGGCCAGTGCCGCTGCCCAGACGCTGGTCAGCGCCGAACCGTTGCTGGATGTGCAGCTGACAGCGGCGCCGGCCAATGTGCAGGGCGGCGATACGGTCACCTACACCGTGAAATTTGAAAACCGGGGCACGGCTGCGTCCGTTGCAACGGTGCTGACCTTTACGGCCCCCGGGGCCACCACGCTGCAGAGTTATTCGGTAGGTGGCGCAGTGACGGGGTCAAGTATCACCTGGGATGTCGGCAACCTGTTAAGCGGCCAGAAGGGATCGTATAGCGTGGTGGTACAGACCGACTCGGGAGTGCCTGACGGGACGGTGTTGACAGCCAGCGCGGCGCTGTCATCGAGCAGCAGCTGCGGCAGCCCTGCCGGGCAGTGCGGGGACACCGATGACGTCACGACGGTGGTGGCCAGCGCGCCCATTCTGGATGTGAGCGTGAGCGCGCCGGGCTATGCGGCGGCCGGCGACACGCTGACCTATGATATCAGCTATGCCAATACGGGCAACCTGGATGCCCAGGACGTGGTGCTGACCCATGCGCTGCCGCCCGGTACAAGTTTTATCGGTGCGTCGCCCGGCGGGGTGTGCATTGACGGTCAGAGCCCGCCGGGTCCGTGTGCCGGGGTAACCGATGGAACCTACAAGGTGGTTTGGGATCTGGGTACGCTGGGGCTTGCGGGCCCGGGAGCGGCGCAGCTGATTTTGGGCACCGGCAGTGGGCTGGCTGACGGCACGGCGATTGCGAGTACCGCAACGCTTTCCAGCAATGCCGCCGGAGGGCCGCAGCCGGTCAGTGCCCAGGCGACCACCATTATCACTTCCGATCCGGTGCTGAGCCTGACCAAGGTTGGTCCGGATCAGGTTTCCGCGGGCGGGCAGCTGCTTTACAAGCTGGATTTTGCCAACGTCGGCACAGCGGCGGCCACCGGTGTGGTGCTGACCGATCATCTGCCGGCTGACGCCCGTTTTGTGTCGGCATCAGCCGGCGGCAGTGAGTCGGGGGGCGTGGTGACCTGGCAGTTGCCCAACATTGCCGCGGGTCAGCAGGGCTCGGTAACGGTGTTGCTGGATGTGGACAGTCCGCTGGACAATGGCACCCAGGTTGTCAACACGGCCACGATTGTCAGTGGGCAGGCCGGACCGGTGACCGACCAAAAGACCACCACGGTTCTGAGCGCCCCGATACCGGTTGTTTCCAAGACCGCCACGCCGGCGGCCTGGGTGACAGCTGGACAGACGGTGACCTATGAGATCAGCTACCGTAATGCAGGTAATGAAAACCTGGCCAATGCGGTATTGACCGACCATGTGCCGCTGGTGTTTCAGTCGCAGCCGATCGTGATCGGCGGGGGCGGCAGCTATGATGCAGCCACTGGCGATATCACCTGGAATCTGGGCGAGCTTGTCGCCGGAATGCCCGCAGCCACGCAGACCTTCAGCGTGACGGTGCCGACCGGCACGGCCAACGGCGCCAACATTTCCAATACAGCGACATTGAGCGGCGACAATGCGCCGTCGATCTCCACGGCGGCGCCGCTGATTGTTCGCGCAGCGCCCAGACTGACGCTCAGCAAGGATGCGCCGGCATTCGCCAATGCGGGCGCCATGGTGACCTATCGTCTGGATTATCAGAACACGGGCAACGATACGGCGTATAATGCAGCCATTACCGACTATCTGCCGTCGCAGGTCGACTTTTCCTCGGCCACAGGCAATTATGCCTACAACGGGGCGACGCTCACCTGGACGCTGGGTGACCTGGCGCCCGGCTCCGGTGGATCGGTTTCGTATGTGGCGCGGGTGCAGTCGCCGATTGCCAATGGGACCGAGATTGTCAACACGGCGGTCATCCAGGCGCTCAACGGCCTGCCGGTGGGCGCCATAGCGGCGACCCAGGCAGTCAGTGCAGCGGTGTTGACCCTGGACAAGGTGGCGCCGTCGCATGTGGCTGCCGGCGGTCGGCTGCTGTATCAGTTGACCTGCCGGAATGTGGGCACTGACAAAGCGGATTCCGTGATACTGACCGACCAGTTGCCGGCTGACACCGTTTTTGTATCGGCCTCAGACGGCGGCAGCCACGCCGGTGGGGTGATTGCATGGAGCCTTGGCAGCATTCCGGCCGGAGACAGCCGGACGGTTCTGGCCGAGGCTGATGCCGACAGTCCGCTGGCCAACGGGACATTTCTGGTCAACACCGCCAGTGCGCGTTCGGCCACGACCGCGCCGGTCAGCGCCCTGGCCGGCACAACGGTGATCAGCGCCCCGATCCTGTCAGTGACCAAGAAGGCTGATCCGCCGGTTGCGGTAGCGTCCGGGCAGCAGGTGTTGTACACGATAACGTATGCCAATACCGGCAATGAGGATTCCTTGAACACCGTGCTGACCGACCTGATTCCCGGAAATACGGTCAAACCGCCCATTTTGTGGACCGGCGCGGGGTATGCCAATTGGGATGCAACCACCGGACTGCTGACCTGGAATCTGGGCACGGTAGCCGCGGGTGCGTCAGGAGAAGAGCAGGTCACGGTGCAGATTCCGGTGGGCACGGCCGACAGCACTCAGGTGGTCAATGCGGCCAGTATTACCGGCGATGATGCCAGTGCCGTCGGCGTATTGTCATCGGTGCGGGTGGGCTCGCAGCCGGCTCTTCGGCTGGACAAGTACCGGTGGGACGGACAGCAGAAGTCCACCAGGACTATTGCTGTTCCGGGCGAGCAGGTGACCTATCTGATCGAGTACCAGAACATCGGCAACGGAACGGCCACAGGGGGGACCATCATCGATCATCTGCCGGATTACATGAATTTTGTGTCGGCCTGGCCGGCCGGCGGGGTGTGGAATGCCGGGTCGCGGACAGTGACCTGGAATCTGGCTGATCTGGCGCCGGGTTCCGGAGCGAATGTCCGGGTGGTGATGCAGGTTGACACGCAAAGCCCGCCGGCCGACGGCACGATTTTGACCAACACGGTCAGCTTCGACACCAACGAAACCCAGCCGGCATCCCGGCAGTCTGCTTTGACGGTGCTGGCCCCGACGCTGACGTTGACCAAGACAGGGGCGCCGGATCCGGTATCGGTGGGTGAAGATCTGGTTTATCAGCTGCGTTATTCCAATACGGGCAGCGCGACCGCCACAGGCGTGACGATCCAGGATTTTCTGGACCCCAATGTAAGGTTTGCGCGGCTGACGGGCAACGGCAACTATGATGCGGGCAGCCATACGGTGACCTGGTATCCGCCCAATCTGGTTGCGGGCGCTTCCGGCAGTGTGACGGTGCTGACGCAGGTGAATGCGAGTGTGGCCTCCGGCGCGTCGATCCGTAATTCAGCACTAATTGATGCGACCGAGGCCCAGGGCGCGGATGCCGACACCAGCCTGTGTCTGGATGCCGTGGCGCGCGGGGAAGCGGATGCGTATGCCGGTAACCGGGCGGTGGCTATCTATATCATGCAGCAGGAGCTGATCACCAACATCAAGGTGCACGGCCGGCTGCAAAAGTCCGGTTCCGTTCTGGCCATCGGGGTTCGCAAGGACCAGCCCCGACTGGCCGCTATCCTTGACAAAGCCCTGGCATCCTTGACCCGTGCCGAAAAGCGGGAGATCGTGGGGCGCTACCTGTTTTCGGACCCGCAAAATGCCGCCGCAAAGGCCATCAGTCTGACCGAAGCGGAGCGGGATTGGCTGAATGCCCATCCGGTTGTCCGCTATACCGGCGATCCGCTCTGGATGCCCTTTGAAGCGTTCGATGAAAATGGAAACTATATCGGCATTGTGGCTGATCATCTCAAGCTCATCGCGCAGCGTACCGGAATCCGGTTTGAAATAATACCCACGCGCACCTGGAATGAGTCCATTGCAAAGGCCCGCGACAATGCCGTGGACATGATTTCGGAAACCGTTTCATCCACCACGCTGGGCGATCAATTCATATTCAGCCGACCCTATCTGTTCAATCCCATTGTGGTCGTGATGCGGGACGCCCAGGAATTTATAGTGGATCTGCACCAGATACGGGACAAACAAATTGCAGTCATCCGTGAATACGGCTATGTGCCCAAAATCAGGGCCAATTATCCTGACATCACCTTTCTGGAAGTAGCCAATATCCGCGAAGGATTGCAAGCTGTGGCTGACAAGCGCATCGATGCGCTGCTGTGCGCGCTGGATTTGGGCGCCTACATGATCCATGAGATGGGCCTGGTGAATGTAAAAATTGTCGGTAAAACCGATATCACCATGAATCTGGGCTTTGCCGTGCGATCCGACTGGCAAATGCTGCGCAGCATCCTGAACAAAGCCCTGGCATCGGTAACCCGCGAGGAACAGATTGCCATCAGCAACAAATGGGTGCAGGAAACCGTGATCGACATCGGGTTGGCCTGGCGCGACATATTCAAATGGCTGCTGCCGGTGCTGACTATCCTGACGCTGATCATTTTGTTCAACGTATACCGAAACAAACGTCTGCAAAAAGAGGTGGCCATCCGCAAAGCTCAGGAGGAGCGCTTTCAGGCTTTGCTGGAATCGGCGCCGGATGCCATGGTGATCGTGAATGCCGCCGGCTTGGTTACCCTGGTCAATTCCCAGGCTGAAACGCTTTTCGGTTATCCCAGGGATGAAATGTTGGGAAACAGTATCGAAAAATTGGTTCCGGGACAGGCCGATGGCGATCATCTCGATTTTGGTGAGAAATATTTCAGGCATTTGGAAAATCGACCCAGGGGACTCG
>JGI10211J34971_10004358_pt1 | contig 11231 bp, 12 predicted proteins | sample Etolagsediment_FD_34971 | JGI IMG/M metagenome (IMG submission 34971)
AATCATAGTCATGATGAAGAGGGACATCACCACCATCATCACCATCATGATGACGAAAAGATGGATAATATCCATTCAAACCCACAATTAAATGATAAAAAAACAGTTGATGTAATCAAAAAAATATTAGATAAAAATGACCACGAAGCAGCCCACAATAGAGCACACTTTGACAATCATAATGTCTTAGCCATCAACCTTATGTCAAGTCCAGGAAGTGGGAAAACAACTTTATTAGAAGAATTAGCCGATATAGCACCTTTTAAATTTGGTGTTGTAGAAGGTGACTTAGAAACTTCAAGAGATGCAGACAGACTTAAAGCCAAAGGGATACCCGCACATCAAATACAAACAGGAAGTGCCTGTCATCTTGATGCTTTTATGGTACATAAAGGGTTACATGATATGCCACTAGAAGAACTTGATGTATGTTTTGTAGAAAATGTAGGAAATCTTGTATGCCCTGCTTCTTATGATGTGGGAACACATTTAAATATTGTACTTGTAAGTATCCCAGAGGGAAATGATAAAATAGAAAAATATCCAGTAATGTTTAGAAGTGCTGATTTAGTTCTTATTACTAAAACTGATTTATTGCCACATTTTGACTATGATATAGAACATGAGAAAAAAGAAGCAAGAAGATTAAAACCAAATGTAGATATCCTTGAGGTAAGTACAAAAGATAAAGAATCTCTAAAAAAAGTTGTAAACTGGATAAAATTTAAAATGGAGATGAGATAATATGTGTCTGTCAATACCTTCTAAAGTAACAAAAATAGATAAAGAAAACAATATGGCTACAGTAGATACTATGGGAGTTTCAAGAGAAGCTAGCTTGGATTTGATGGAAGCTGGTGATGTCAATATTGGGGATTATGTTTTACTTCATATTGGTTTTATTATGAACAAAATTGATGAGGAAGATGCCCTAGCCTCACTTGAAACTTATCAAGAAATACTTAATGCAATGGAGAAGGAGTGTATAGAAGATGACAATAGTTTGTCATCTTTAACGACGCGTAAAGAGAGGCAAAAAGCTATAGAAGAGAGTGATAACTGTCCAAATGGATAAGTTAAATCTCAAAGATTTGTACGATGGTTTTCGACAACCTGAAGTTATCAAATCTTATGCAAAACTCATATCTCAAGAAGCTCTGAAGCTAACAAAACCTATAAATATAATGGAAGTATGTGGAGGACACACACACTCTATTATGAAATATTGTCTCAATCAACTACTCCCCTCAAATGTAAACTTCATCCATGGACCTGGTTGTCCTGTATGTGTTATGCCTAAAGAAAGGATAGACCACGCTTATGCACTTAGTTTACTTCCTAATGTTATATTAGTAACTCTTGGAGATATGATAAAAGTACCAGGCTCAAATGGAAACTTGCAAGATGCAAGAGCTAAGGGTGCAGATGTACGATTTGTCTATTCTCCTCTTGATTGTTTAAAGATTGCTAGTGAAAACTCTGACAAAACTATCATCTTTTTTGCTATAGGGTTTGAAACAACAACACCTATGACTACAGCTCTTATCAATCAAGTGATAAAAAAAGATATTAAAAATATACTTTTTCATATCAACCATATTACTGTACCTGAACCTATGAGAGTATTACTTGATGATAAAACAAATACTATTGATGCTTTTATAGGACCCTCTCATGTAAGTGTTATAAGTGGAAGTAAAATCTATGATGAATTTACCACTTTTTATAAAAAACCTGTAGTTGTAAGTGGTTTTGAACCTCTTGATGTGATGCAATCGGTTCTAATGATTTTAAAACAAATCAATGAAGGTAGATGTGAGGTTGAAGTTGAATATAGTAGAAGTGTTTCAAAAGACGGAAATCTTATAGCCCAAAAACTCAATGATAAGTATTTTGAAAGAAGAGACCATTTTAGATGGAGAGGGATTGGAGATATCCCAAAGAGTGCTTTAAAATTCAAAGATGAATACTCATATCTAGATGCGGAAATAAAATATGCTGATATTCTCCCAACAAAACTAATAGATGACCACAAACTTTGTATTTGTGGAGAGATACTCAAAGGAAAAGCAAATCCAAAAGACTGTAAAGTATTTGGAACAGCCTGTACACCATCATCTCCTTTAGGAAGTTGTATGGTAAGTAGTGAGGGTGCTTGTGCAGCTTATTATAAATATGGTAATCTTCTTTAAATAAAAAGTAAATAAGCTAACTAGGATATAAATATGGACTTAGTAAAAATAAAACAAAGAATACAACAGTTTAGTGATGATAGGAAGTGGGACTCTCATCACAATCCTAAAAACCTTGTGATGGCACTTACAGGGGAAGTTGGGGAGCTCAATGAGATATTTCAATGGCTTAATTTTGATGATTCTTTGAACCTCCCTGATGAAGTTTTAGAACATACAAAAGAGGAAGTTGCAGACATTGCTATTTATTTACTTCGTCTTTGTATGAAACTTGATATTAATTTAGAAGATGCAATTCATAATAAAATGAGTAAAAATGAGATAAAATATCCAATAGAAAGCTCATATGGTGATAAGAAAAAATATAGTAAAAGCCTAAACAGATAAGAAAGTAAAATATATGAATTTAAAACAATACAAGCAACAACTCATAGACCTACTCATTGATTTAAAAAAATTTGATGCCAATAAAGCGGATGAAGATTCTCTAGAGTTAGAAAAACTTTTTGATGTTGTATATCAAAGTGGTGTTTTAAATATAACACATCTTGAAAAAACTATACAAGATGAATTTAAACTAGAACTTTTTACTTTTCTTTCTAGTATCTCTGGTACTTTATCTTTTTTGACTATACAAATATTAGCCGCTTATAATATCATGTCAAAGAACCATTATCACAAACGAGAATACTACTTTCATAAAAAATGTGGAATCGCTATCAATCATCTTCGAGCACCTGTAACAGTAATAAGCGGAAAAAAAGTAGATGGTGGGTTTAAACTTAATGGTACTCTAACTTGGGCTAGTGGGTACAAAATATTTGATACACTTCTAATTGGCTTTCATAGTAATAGTTTTGAATATGAAGCTATAGCAAAGTTTGAACCTCAAGAGGGATTTAATATAGGAGTAGCAGAAGATACTTTTGTTGCAGCTGCACTAAATACTGTCAATATAGAACTTAAAGATTTTTTTGTAAAAGAAGAAGATATAATCTCTTCAAATGCTATAGGGAATTATACAAAAGTAAAATCTGCTTCAAAAACTATACACTTTTGTCTTTATGGAGTAGCAGTATCTGCAATTTTACAATCAAAAAATAAACAGTTTATATCTAAAGCCAGCTATGACCTTGAAGCACTAAAAGATAAAATTATTGAATCAACAAATACCTATGAACTTGATCTTTTAAGAGTTGAATTGTTTAATTTAGTACAAGATATAGTTACAACTGCTATGATTTTAATAGGTGGAAAATCTGTATTAGCCTCAGAAAATTTACAAAGAATGTATCGAGAGCTTATAATGTTCAATTCCAATGGTTTAAACGATACTTTAAAAGATATGTTTAAAACAAGATTTATCAATAGATAACAAGTTGTTTTAAATCTTAAAATTTGGTATAAACTACGATTTTTAATACTTCATACAAAGATGATGAGAGGGCAGATACTTTCAGGTGTTTCTCCAATTATTGCGGTAAAATATCAAATAATAGTTATGTGTATGATACTTGTTAGTAGTGGAATACCTACAGCAATGTATCTCAAACTACGACAAAAAGGTAATAAATGTCAGAATTAGAAAATGAATTTTTAGATAATAAAAATAAAGAAAAAGATATATGGAGAATGTTCAAAATCTTAAGTGACTTTACAGATGCTTATGAAGATTTAAATACTTTACCTCCTGCTGTCTCTATCTTTGGAAGCGCTAGGGCTTCTAAAGATGACCCAAATTATGCAAAAGCATATAAACTTTCTAAAAAATTATCAAAAGAAGGATTTGCTATCATGACAGGTGGTGGTAATGGAATTATGGAAGCTGGAAACAAAGGTGCAAAAATCTCTGTAGGGCTTAATATTCAACTACCAACTGAACAAAAAATTAATAAGTTTGTAAAAAAATCTTTACAATTTCGATACTTTTTTACAAGAAAAGTAACTTTTATCAAATACTCTGTAGCTTTTGTAGTGATGCCTGGTGGATTTGGAACTTTGGATGAACTCTCAGAAGCTTTGTGTTTGGTACAAACAAAAAGAATGGGTGCTTTCCCTATAGTGTTATTGGGAAAAGAGTTTTTCACTCCTCTTGAAGAGTTTTTTAAAGTGATGTTAAAGCACAAATATATAGAAAAAGAAGATATGTCAACTTATCTTATCACTGATGATATAAATGAAGCTGTAGCTTATATAGAAAAATACACTATTAAAAATGGATATAACTCATGGGCACAATAAAATTAGCACATGGAAATGGTGGTGAAGAGAACAATAAACTTATAAGTGAAGTTTTTTATAAAGCTTTCCAAAATGAGATTTTAGCTAAAAGTGAAGATGCTGCAGTTATAGAAGATGGTAAACTTGCATTCTCAACAGATAGTTTTACAGTTAGTCCCCTCTTTTTTAGTGGAGCTAATATTGGGAAACTCGCTGTCTGTGGTACTTGTAATGACTTAGCTATGATGGGGGCAAAGCCGAAATATCTTACTTGTAGTGTAATTATTGAAGAGGGGTTTTCTATAGAGAATTTAAACACTATTGTGGCGTCTATGAAAAAAGAGTTAGCAAATAATGGTGCTATAGTAGTAAGTGGCGACACAAAAGTTATGCCAAAAGGAACTATTGATAAAATTATCATAAACACTACAGGAATTGGCGAAATTCTCAAACCAAATATTAGTTCCAACAATATCTCTTGTGATAATATAATACTTGTAAATAGAGATATAGGAGCTCATGGAGCTACTATTTTTACAGCTAGAGAAGGTATTGAGATGAGCAGTAATTTACAAAGTGATTGTGCCTCTTTGTATCCAGTAGTAAAAGCTTTAATTGATGAAAATATCAATATAATCGCTTTAAGAGATGCTACAAGAGGTGGAGTAAGTGCTGTACTAAACGAATGGTCAAAACAATCAAATGTCTGCATAGAAGTAGATGAAGATAGTATTCCAGTGAGTGATGAAGTAAATGGAGTATGTGAAATGTTGGGTTTTGAAGCGACAGCTTTGGCAAATGAGGGAACATTTGTACTTGCTATAAAGAAGGAAGATCAAGAAAAAGCGCTTCAAGTTTTGAAAGATTTCAATCAAAATGCTTCAATCATAGGAAAAGTAACTGAAAAATACCCTCAAAAAGTAGTTTTAAATAGTGCTTATGGCACTTCAAGATTTTTAGATACACCAACGGGTGAATTACTTCCAAGAATATGTTAAGTAAAGGATAAAAATGGCGTATTATACATCATATGGTGCAGCAGGTGAAGTGACAGGTTCTTGTCATCTGCTTACAATAGGAAAAATAAATATTTTAATCGATTGTGGTATGTTTCAAGGGGAAGAGAGTGAGCTGAATTTTGAACCATTTGGTTTTGACCCAGCTGATATAGACTATCTTATCGTAACTCATGCTCACTTAGACCATATAGGAAGAATCCCCCTTTTAGTAAGAGAAGGTTTTAACAATAAAATCATCTCTACAAAAGCAACTGCAAGTATTGCAAACTTAATGCTTCGAAACTCAGCAGGGATACTAGAAACAAAAAAAGAAAAGCTTTATACTATGACTGATGCTGAAGCTGCATTACAATACTTTGGTTCTTATTTAGAGTGTGATGAATCTATGATGCTAGCAGAAGATATCAAAATTACTTTTAAAAATGCCGGTCATATTTTGGGTGCAGTGAGTGTAAAAATCGAATTTACAGATGATGATGGAATTGAAAAAAGTGTTATATTCTCAGGAGATATAGGACAAGATGAAAGAGTAATAACAGCACCTATACAGCTTTGGGACAAAGGAAACTATATCTTTGTAGAATCTACTTATGGTTCCTCTTTACACACAGAATTACAGTTATCTATAGAAAGTTTTAAACAGCAAATTTTAGAAACACTGAAAAATGGTGGTACTGTAGTAATACCATCTTTTGCATTGGAGAGAACACAAGAGCTACTTTATCTTCTAAAACAGATGAGTGAAAAAGGAGAATTAGAAAATATACCTGTTTTTCTAGATTCTCCTCTTGCTATAAATGTTACTAAAACTTTTGGGAACTATCCAAACCTTTTTTCACATAATGTTATGAAACTTATCTTAAGTGGTGAAAATCCATTTGATTTTAAAGAGTTAATTCATACTTATAGTAAAGAAGAATCTCAAAAAATAAACGCCCATACTGAAGCTAAAATTATTATTGCAGGAAGTGGTATGTGTGAGGGTGGACGAGTAAACTATCATCTTATTCGTTACTTGAATGATCCAAAAAATCTTGTTTTATTTGTAGGTTTTCAAGTAAAAAGTACTCTTGGAGAAAAAATATCTAGTGGGAAAAGTCATATTGAAATACTAGGTACGGATGTAGATATCAAAGCAAATGTAGGCTATATTTCTGGATTTTCAGCTCATGCAGACCAACAAGAACTTTTAGATTGGATTGACCATATTGAAGATATCTATTGTGTCTATCTTATCCATGGAGATACACAACAACTCCAAACACTTAAACAAAAAGTAAAAATAGATTTAGAAGAGAAAGTTCATATTGTAAAGATGAACGAAAGAATCTATTTATAGAATTATTTGAATCTATTTACCTGAAGTTAAAATAGCATTATGAAGATAATAATTAATACGATAAATATGTATGCTCACACGATACAACCATCGTATAGCTTCTAATCTATCTGAACCATCTGGTACATCTAAGTCTCCAGTTGCTATTTGATTTGCAATCTCTTCTCTAAAACTTTGTTTGAGTTGTTCTATTTTAGTAGTAAGCTTTTTACTACTTTTTACTACATCACTCCATTTATTTGTTTCTTGAACAGAGATTGTTTCTAGTATAATATTGTTTAATTCTTGAACAATAGTTTCTAACTGCCCCATATTTTTTGCACAAACAGCCCTATCCTCTTCCTCTTCACATCGCTCATGCAATCTTTGAAGATGATCACTTATATGAATAATTGCTACTAAAAAATCCCAATTTGGACCATCTTTATAATTGATATGAATTTTATCGGCAAATTTGTGAGTCTCATCAAGTACCATCTGTATCTCTTGAATATCCATACGCGGACACTTTGTCTTATCGTCAAGTATTGCATTAATATGTCCTAAAATCACTCTATACTCTTTAATAACACTTTGTAATAACATATTGAGTGCCATTCGTGGGTCTTTGAGTAACTCTTCATCTAAATTTTCAATAAAAATATTCTCTTTGGGTCTGATAACCTTTTTAATAAACTTTGCAAAAATATTTGTAAATGGTAAGATAAGTAATACACTAATAATATTAAAAGATGTATGAAATGCCACCAAAGCTATCTCACCATTTTCTCTAATTGCCTCAGGCTGTATATATTCCCAAATTCCTATATAAGGGGTGATAAACATAAAAGCAAATATCGCGCTCATAAAATTATATATCACATGAGAAAAGCCTGTTCTTCTTGCATTTATATTGCCACCAATTGTGGCCATAGCAGCTGTCACAGTTGTTCCTACATCCATCCCTATAACCAAAGCTGCTGCTTGTTCAAAATTTACAGCACCACCATAAAGAAGCGTTAAAGTCACAGCTATACCAGCACTAGAAGCTTGAGTAATCATAGTAACCACTATTCCCATACCTATAAGTATCAATCTACCCATTATAGAATCACTTGGAAGTATCTCAGGAGTGATAATATTTTCAAAACCTTTTACAGCCTCTTGCATCGTATCAATACCCACAAAAATAAGTCCAAAACCAGCAAGTGCAAAACCTATTGAAGCGAGATTGTCTTTTGCAAAAAGTTTTAAAATAGCACCAAAAAATATTAAAGGTAAAACAGCCGTCCCAAGACTAAATTTAAATCCAAAAAGAGCCACAATCCAACCTGTAAAGGTACTTCCAATATTTGCACCGAATATGATACCAAGCGATTGAGAAAAAGTGATAATACCAGCACCCACAAAACCTACAGCTGTTACTGTTGTAGCACTTGAAGATTGCAACATAGTCGTCATAAAAGCACCACTAGCAGCTCCACTATAAGCACTTTTAGTAAATCGTAACATAATATTTCGTAAAGTGTCTCCAGCTACACTTTGCAACCCCTTCGTCATAATAAGAAGTCCAATCAAAAATATACCAAGTCCCCCAAGTAAAGTAACAATGACAAGTATCTTTGAAAAGTCTATCATAGAAACACCCACACTTTTTCTTTTAGTTTACATATTTTTTTATTAATTGTTGCTATAATAGATAAAATATTTTAAAGGATAACTATATGCACGAATATAGTATTGTACAGTCTTTATTAGATAGTTGTGAAGAAAATGCCAAGGTAAATGATGCCACAAAGATCACAAAAGTAGTAGTAAAAATAGGTGTTATGAGTGGAGTTGAACCAGAGTTACTTCAAACAGCCTTTGATACTTTCAAAGAGGAAACTATCTGCCATGAAGCCAAATTTATTTTAAATATCCAAAAAGTAATCATAAATTGTAGTGACTGCAATACTAAAAGTGAATTAGAAAAAAACGAATACTGTTGTCCAAAATGTCAAAGTACAAATATAGAAATTTTAGATGGGGAAGAGATGTTTTTGATGCAACTGGAGATGGAATAATATAAATTTATTCAAATCTCTTTTTACTATCTACAAATTTTATAACACTATAAAGTAAAACTAAACTTATAGCAAAAGCTACAAAAACACTCAACCCTAACCATACACAACTAGATACTATTATCAAAAGTAAGATATTTATCCCTATAGCATAATTTGTCACTTTAAAATGACTCCAACCATCTTGAGTAAGGCGTTGATAAGCATGTTTTTTATGTGCTTGAGATAACTTCTCTGCATTGAGCTTTCGTCTGATTAAAGTAACCGTTGCATCAAACCAAAATAATCCAAATAAAATAATCCATATCCAAAGGTTAGTAGCTTCTTGATTTGCATAATATATTGTAAATATAGCTATATTGTATCCAAGAAGTGTACTTCCCACATCACCCATAAATATTTTCGCTTTATTCCAGTTCCAGTACAAAAATCCAAGAACTGCTACAGCTAACACTCCAAAATGCAAATCCCCAAATAACAATAATCCCGAAAAACTCAAAAATATAAATTCACTACCTACATAACCATTGATTCCATCTATAAAATTAGTAAGATTGATATACCATAAGATTAGCAACATAGCAAAGATATTTGTTATAAAAGAATTAGAAATATCAAAAAATCCAAAGCTAATCAACTCTAATCCACCAAGAATGTAAAGTCCCATCATTGCTACAACAGACTGTACGATAAGTCTTAATTTTGCACTTAACTCATAGATATCATCAAAAAAACTTACGATACTTATCAAAACTCCTACTAGTAGCGCAAAGAAAAGTGTAGAGTCAATTTGTTTTGTCATATACAAATATATAAGCCCTATAAACCAAGTAATAGCAATAGCAATACCACCACCATGTGGAGTAGGAACTGTATGTGAACTTCTTTCATTGACCGTTGCAACAAGTGATTTTTTAATAGCATAGTTTTTTATCACATATGTTAGTACAAATGAGGTTATTAGTATTAGTAAATAAATCATTATCTTAAAATTTCTTTTATTAAATCTAGATATTTGTTTATAACAATACTTTCACTAAATTCTTTTAATATTTTTTTTCTTCCCTCTTTTCCCATCTCTAATCGCTTTTCTAGAGGTAAGTTTATCATCATATCTATTTTTTTAGCTAAATCTTCAGAGTTTTTAACTTCACATAAATAACCACTTATTCCATCATCTATAACTTCTTTACATCCTACAACATTAGTTGTAATTATTGGCTTTTCCATAGAAGCTGCTTCAAGTAAACTTCTAGGAGTCCCTTCTCTGTATGATGGTAAAATAACACAATCAACATCTTTTAATATTTTTTCTACTTTATCTGTAGTACCAAGATAATTAATCAAACCTTCATCTATCCAAGTATCTACTTCTTCTTTCATAATAGCTGTTTTATTGGGAACACCTATCTCTCCTAGAATTTGGAATTCTAAATTATTATACTTTTGTTTTAGAATCTTTATAGCTTCTATATATTCATAAATGCCCTTATCTTTTAAAATTCTAGCTACCACTAAAAATCTCAGGATAGTATTTCCTTTATTTTCAGCTGGCATAGGTTTAAATTTTTCTGTATCAACACCACTACCTGGAATTAAACTACATTTATTTTCATCTACTAATTTATTCTCTATAAATAAATTTTTATCATCATTATTTTGAAAAAAAACTTTTGTTGAACAGTTTAATGCTACTTTATAAAGAAGTTTTACAATTGCTGTTACGAATGATTTCTTAATAAACACTGTACCAAGTCCAGTAATATTATTAATTGATTTTATTCCTAAAAGTTTTGCAACTAAGGAACTATAAATATTTGGCTTAATTGTAAAATTTAAAACTACATCAGGCTTTATTTCTTTATATAATTGATATATTGATTGCATTGTTTTAAAATCACCTATAGGATTTATCCCTTTAGGATCCATCTCAATATGGAAAAATTCAAACTCTTTTTTTAATAATTCACTATATTTTTCATCATATGGAGCAATAAAAATAACACTATAGTCTAATTTTTTCATCTCTCTTGCTAAATTTAAACGAAAATTATAAGCTTGCCAAGATGAATTTAATACAATTGCTACTTTTTTCATTATTGGTTCTTTTTCCATATCTCTAAACTATATATAGTCCACAACATTTTTGCCCTTTTTTCATCAGATACATTTATTTTATAATTTAAAAGCTTATTGATAAATCTCTTATCTATAAATTTTTGACTATAACAATTATTGTTTAATTGATCAAAAATATTTTCTTTTAAATCCTTCTCTACCCATTGCTTTAATGGAACTTCAAATCCTCTTTTTGGTTGGTTTATTAGTTCATCTGGTAAATATTCTTTAGCTAATTCTCTTAAAATATATTTTGTTATAGTACCATATATTTTAAACTTATCATTTAATGTTGGAG
>JGI10211J34971_10004360_pt1 | contig 11228 bp, 10 predicted proteins | sample Etolagsediment_FD_34971 | JGI IMG/M metagenome (IMG submission 34971)
TCTGCGGTATCGGTTTCGCCGATGGCATCTGCCGGAACCGTGACGACCCGGGAGACGGCGATGTTCCGCACCTCTTCGCGATGCAATGGATACAATTCATCCATGACGCCCGACAGGCTCACCGCACCGAGCTCGACCGGTAATCCGTCGGCCGACTGAAATGTCACGACAAAAAGCGTCGGCTCATTTTGCGACCGCTCCACCGTAACGGCCGCCGCAACGGGCTCCGTCGCGGAGAGAGATTCCAGCACCAGAAGCGATGGGGTGGCGCCTGCCGCGTGCCAGCGCGCGGGAGGATCACCGCCGTTCATATATGCGACCGAAACCGCCTCGCCGGTTGCAAGGTCGGTTGACGCGAGCTCAAACAGCAGAATCAGTGCCGAAAGAAACGCGGATCCGGCCATTACTCAACCCGCAAGGCGCTTCACAACCTGAAGCAGTTTTTCCGCATTGAACGGTTTGACGATCCACCCTGTTGCCCCGGCCTTCTTCCCTTCATCCATCTTGCTGCCCTGTGACTCCGTAGTGAGCACAACGATCGGCGTAAACTTGTATTCGGGGTTTTCCCGGATCTTTTCGGTTAGTTGAATACCATCCATATTGGGCATATTCACGTCGGTCACCACCAGATGGTAGGTCTGGCCGTCGAGTTTTCCCAGAGCTTCAAGTCCATCACTCGCCTGGGTTACTCCGTAGCCTGCCTGCTCCAGGATAAACGAGACGCTTTGTCGTACCGCCGCCGAATCGTCGACTACCAGGATATTTTTTCCCACTTTTTCCCTTCCTTACGAATGTTTCACTCTTCAGAGAGCCTTCAGCACGTTGAGCAGCAGCTCATACACCCGTCCTGCCGACGAAACGTCCATCCGTTCCTGCGGCGTGTGAACGCCCTGAAGGTCCGGCCCGAACGAGACCATATCCATCCCGTCAACTTTCGCGCCGATTACGCCACATTCAAGTCCCGCATGAAAAGCGCCGACTTCCGGTTCCTTCCCTGTCCAATTCTGGTACACCGAGACTACTGTCTGCAAGAGCGCTCCCGCCGGATTCGGCGTCCACGCCGGATATCCCTCCGCGTGACGTGCCGTCCCGCCCGCAAGGCGCATGATCGTTCCCACCTGATTCGCCGCCCGGTCAATGAGTGAAGCACGGGACGATCGCTGGCTCGTCAGGACTTCGAGGTTTCCTCCCTCGATCCGGACGGCAGCGAGATTGGTCGATGTTTCCACGAGACCGTCGACATCGCGGCTCATCCCCAAAACACCGTGCGGCAATGCGACAAGAAGCGCAATCGCCGCTCCTGCACTCGCGGCCGCCATGACCCGCACCGGAATCTCTACCGGTGTAACGGTGATATCGAGACCGGGTTCGATATCGCCCAGCTCGGTCCGGCACGTTGCGAGGATTTCCGTTACCGCATCCTGGAGTTTTTCTTCCCTTCCGTCTGGAACGACGATGTCGGCGGTAAACTCCCGCGGAATCGCGTTGTGTTTATCTCCGCCCCAGATCGAAGCGAGACGAAGACCGTCGATTCGGAAGAGCCGCTCCAGAAGCCGCGCTCCGATGACAAGACTGTTCCCCAGCCCTTTGTGGATCTCCGCCCCGGAATGGCCACCCTGAAGGCCGAAAACCTTGATCTGTACCGCACGCATTCCTTCGGTTGGCGTGTGTTCCCAGACGAGGGGAAGGGTTCCGTAGGAGTTTCGCCCTCCGGCACACCCGATACAGATAAATCCTTCCTCTTCACTGTCCAGGTTGATCAGCATTCGGGACTCTATCAGGTCGGGGTCAAGATCGAGCGCTCCGGTGAGGCCCGTCTCTTCGTCTACGGTAAAAAGACATTCTATCGGGCCCAGTTCTTCAGAAGACTCCAGAACGGCGAGCATCATCGCAACCGCTATCCCGTTGTCCGCACCGAGCGTAGTTCCTTCGGCGGAAAGCCAGTCGCCGTCGAGCTTCAACCGGATCGGATCACGGCTGAAATCGTGAGCGGTACCGAGATTTTTCTCGCATATCATGTCGAGATGACCCTGAAGGCAAATACTGGTACGGGCTTTTCCGGTCGCAGTCGACGGTCGTTTCACGACGATATTCCCTGCCGCATCAATACGGTACGCCAGATCATGCGCCTTCGCGAAATCCTCGATATAGGTCCGGATTCGTTCTTCGTGCTTCGAGCACCGGGGAAAATCGGCGATAGCGGCAAAATGCCGCCAGAGTGGCGCGGGGGCAAGGTGTTGGAGAATCGTGTACTGGTTCATGGAGAGAGTCTATACCGATGCGGTTCCCGACCGCAATTCGTCGTCAGTCATCCCGCCGTTTGATGGCGAATACCGTTTCGGCATCCGTGACGATAATCTGTACGGGCAGGTCTTTTTCGTTGACGGGAATCGAATTCCTCACTTGATTCGCGTATGCGAACGCGACGGTAAAAACATCCGGGCTCAGCGTCGCAAGAAATGCGTCGTAATATCCTCCTCCCCGGCCGAGCCTGTTTCCGCGGCGATCGAAGGCGCGTCCCGGAACAAGAACGATATCGCCCGAAGCAGGAGATACTTCAGGGAGCATCGGCGGCGGTTGAAGGATTCCGTATGAGTGACGATCAAGGGTGCCTACAATCTCGTTCCACGACGACCGCGAACCGTCGGTCGGCGTCACCCGATGAAAGGTCATTCCCGACGGTCCGTTCAATCGTGGCAAAGCAAGACTTTTCCCTCCGCGTACAACCGCACCAAGGATAATCGTACTGTCGACTTCATCATCCATGGGTACGTACGCGAATACCGTTTGGGCTGCATCCCAGGCCGGAAGGGAGGTAACCTGACCGGCAATGTGAGCATCGGCAACCAGGCGGTCTTCAACGGACATTCCGTCGATTTCATCACGAATCCGGATGCGCAGTTCCTGCTTTGTCATAGAACGAGTCCTCCATGGATACCGTAGGTAATAAACAAAAACCGGCGTACCCGCAAGGGATACGCCGGCGTAAATCAGCCGTATGACTGTCGGTCTGTCAGCCTTCGGGATTCTGTCCGGCGGAAGGAGGATTGCTATCCAGTTCCGACTGGAGTCGCTGCAATGCCTGGTCCGCTTTGAACTCCGCAAACGCCGCGTCTTCATTGCGCTGGAACGCTTCGGAAGCCGATTCCAGGTATCCGTTCTTGGAATAACTTACCAGAGCGTACACCGTGCCGTCGGCACCTTGGGCAACCTGTTCGGTTACCGCACCGGAAAGGGTCGTTTCCGTTACCTGCTTGGAGATCGTTTCCACGAAACTGATTACCTGCGTATTGTCGTCGACACCGGCTTCCTGGGCGTAGTCGGTAATCGCGGCCTGAATGGTTGCCTGCATCTGGAAAGCGATGTCTTCACGCGCACGGGCAATGGCCATTCGGCGGGATGTGTCCAGCTTGGACATTTTCGCGGAACCTACTCCGTATATCGCGTCATCCGCCGTGGGCGGGTTCAGGTAGAAATCCGGAATATCAGAAGGCACCTGCGCGGCACTGGGTGCGGGGGCGCTTGCACAACCGGCGATGATCGCCAGTACAACAACTGCGGCGGATAGCCACATTACTCGTTTCAGCATAGTTTTCCTCCTCAGGAAAGTTTTTCAATCGATAACGAGGAAAGTATAACAAAGAGCACGACGAATTCCACTATTCGCCGAAAAATTTTTGTCACTGTCGGAATCGCCGTTTTCGGGCTATCATACGGACATGGCAGATCTCGACAGTGTAGCCCTCATTAACGCCGTTGCCGACTTGTCGGAAATTCTCGGGCGCCGGGATACGATCGACACGTTTCTGTACGATCTCGTACAACTCCTTGCCGAACACACCAGGACGGAAGTCTGCTCGGTGTATCTCTATGACGATGAAGCAAAACTCCTGGTTCTCCGCGCGACCTCGGGATTGAATTCCGATTTTGTCGGTCAGATACAGCTCAAACCCGGCGAAGGGCTGACCGGCTACACGTTCTTGCAGGAACAACCCGTTTTCGAACGTCAGGTGACCCGATCGGACTACAATCTGGCCGTTCCCGGATTCGGAGACGAGGCGTTTCCCGCGTTCGTCGGAATCCCGATCAAGCGGCACAGCGCGGGCATAGGCGTCCTTGTGCTCCAGGACAGAAATCCCGACAAGTTCGACGAATATATGATACGAACGCTCCGCGCGATCGGCTCCCACCTCGCAGCGATCCTCGAAAATGCGGCCGTTCTCTATGAAATCCATCCCGACTTCGAACGAACCGCCGAAGATACCGAACAAAGCGCCGTCTCATCCGGCATGCTGACCGGAAGTTCAGCTTCCGGCGGATTCGGTATCGGCCGGCTTGAGTACCTCGATACGGAAACGAGCACTCAGGACCGGACCGGCACCTGTTCGCTCGAAGAGGCGATCGAGAAGAGTTACGCCCAGCTCCAGGAGCTGGGTAGCCGGTTTGACCAAAGTCTCTCGGACGTCGCGGCACTCATCTTCAGTTCCCATCTGCTCATGCTCCGGGACGATTCATTTTCGGGCGAGATGCTGCAACGCACCACGAACGGGGTGGAGGCGACCGCCGCAGTCCAGGCCGTCGTGGACGATTTCGTTTCCCTCTTCTCTGCACTTGACGATGAACGGTTCCAGGAAAAAGTTCAGGACGTCCGCGACCTCGGGCGCCGAATAATCAGAAATCTGATTGGACGCTCCGACGACGATATCGACTACCGCGGACGGGTTGTCGTCGCGAAGGAGATCTTTCCGTCCGAACTCGTAAAACTCTTCCTGCAGCGCGCCGAAGGGGTAGTCTTTCCCGACGGTGGCGCTACCGCTCATATTTCGATACTCGCACAGAGCCTGCAGTTTCCGGCAATTGCCGTTTCAGACCCGCAGCTCTTCGCGATCCCCGGTGGAACACTGGTAGTCCTGGACGGAGAAGACGGACGGATCGCGATCAACCCGAACGAGGATATCCTGAAATCCTATCGCCGTCGGGCAGTCGACCAGCGTCGGAACGACTCGGCGCCCGCCATCCCCGACGTCGTCTCCACACCATGCGGAACGCGCATCACCCTCTACGCAAACGTCAACCTCGTCAAGGATGCCCTTGCCGCCGAACGTGCGGGCGCGCACGGTATCGGGCTGTACCGCAGTGAGATACCCTTCCTCATCCGGAATGACTTTCCTACCGAAGAGGAACAGCTGGCCGTTTACAGCCGCGTCGTGCAGGCGCTGCCCGACAAACCGATCCATTTTCGCACCCTCGATCTGGGCGGCGATAAACTGTTGAGCTCCCAGGTCGGAGACGAGGCGAATCCGTTTCTCGGTTTCCGGGGAATCCGCTTCCTGCTTGCGCATCCCGAGATTTTTCAGGAACAGCTGCGAGCAATGCTCCGCGCCGGATACGGGCGGGAGATCGGCATCCAGTTCCCGATGATCGCGTCGATGGATGAGGTACTCGCGGCGAAACACCAGATACGTCTGAGCCTCGACTCGCTGAAAAAAGACCGGATCGCACATAACCGGAATCCGCGTATCGGCGTGATGATAGAACTCCCCGCCGCCGTCGAGATTATCGCTGAACTGCAGGAAGAGGTGGACTTTCTCTCGGTGGGAACCAACGACCTGATCATGTACCTTCTTGCTGCCGATCGCGCAAATAACCGTGTTGCCGGTATTTACGATCCGCTTCATCCGGCGGTGCTGCGCTCTCTGCAACGGGTGGTACGCTCGGTGGACCGTTCCCGAAAAGAACTTACGGTATGCGGTTCGAGTGCGGAAGATCCGGTTGTCGCGGTGTTTCTGCTGGGACTGGGTATGACGACCTTCAGCGTATCGCCGCACCGGATTCACCCGCTGCACGACCTGGTGCGCAGGATCACCGTATCGCGCGCGCGCGAGTACGCGGAAGAACTTCTTGCCGCCCCGACACTTGCCATGACACGGGAGATCGCGCGCCGGATCAGGTCTGATCTGGCTGCACGGCAACCAGACACATGAACCAGGCGCTGACCGGTTTTACCGGTTACACGAACCGGGCACGCTCGGTCGGAGGTGCCGTGCCGGCCGCGCGCGCGGCGATCGCGATCGAGTGGAGCTTCGTCTGCCCGGAGTCGGCCCTGCTTGTCAGGACGATCGGAGACCGCGCGCCGACGATAACACCCGCACTCTGCGATTCGGTAAGAAACGCCAGCGCCTTGTACAGGATATTCCCCGCCTCGATATCCGGCGCAAGAAGAATGTCCGCGTAGCCGGCAACCGGATCGGTAATTCCCTTTATCTGCGCCGAAGTTACCGAAACCGCGTTATCCAGTGCCAGCGGGCCGGCCACTCGACATCCGGTTATTGTCCCGTCCCGGTTCCGCTGCGCGAGGGCCGCCGCGTCTACGGTTGCGGGCATCTTTTCGCTGACTTTTTCTTTTGCCGCCAGAACGGCGACGTTCGGCTCCGGGTACCCGATACTGTGCATGAAATCCACGGCATTCCGCAGTATCTGCTCTTTCTGATCCAGATCCGGCGCAATATTCATCGCTGCGTCGGTCACCGCAAGGATCCGATCGTGTCCGGGAACGTCAAACAGTGCCACGTGGCTCAGAATTCGGCCGGTTCTGAGTCCCCACTCGCCGTTGAGCACCGCTTTCAGTAATACCGACGTATCGACGAGTCCCTTCATGAGCAGCCCCGCCCTCCCTGCGGAAACGAGCTTGACGGCCGTCTCCACCGCCTGATGTTCATCGGGGATATCGACGATTTCCATTCCCGCGAGATTAATTCCATCCCGTTCGGAAATCTCGCGAATAGCCGCTTCGTCTCCGACGAGTACCGGAACAACGAGGTGTTTTTCCACCGCTTGTGCGCACGCGGCGAGCACCTCCGCTTCCTGGGCGGCCGCAACCGCCATGACCGGAATTGCCTCCGGTCGCGGATAGAGGTCGGTGAGTGTTGTACGTTTCATCCGGCTACCGGGTGAGCCGCCAGCTCATATCCCCGCTCCAGCGCGGCGCGATTGAGCGGCAGGAGATCGACTTTTCTTGGCCCGAATACCTTCTGAAGAGCGTCGGCAACCTCGTCGACGGTGAACAGATTCGTCAGTGCGAGGAACGATCCCAGCATGACCATGTTTGCCGCTTTCCCGCTTCCCAGTCCCGATGCTTCCTCATTGGCCGCAACGGGGACCGACCGGATATCGTGCCGCTCACCGTCTACACTGATAAGGGAACGATTCAGCACCAACAGCCCGTTCTCAACGAGCTCGACTTCGAATTTCCGCATGCTCGGAAGATTCATGGCAATTACCGCCGTCGCGTCACGGGTGATGATCGGGGAGCCGATCGGTGTTTCGCTGATGATTACGTTGCAGTTCGCCGTACCGCCGCGCATTTCGGGGCCGTAGCTCGGGAGCCAGGAGACTTCGAGTCCTTTCAGCATACCGGTATACGCCAGAAGCCGTCCCATCGACATCACTCCCTGACCGCCGAATCCGGCACAGATGACTTTATGCTCACCCATTGTCCACCTCCTGCGGGTTCCTGAGGTTTCCCAGAGGAAAGTACGGTATCATATTATCCGCGAGCCACCCCAGGGAGTCCTGCGGCGTCATTCCCCAGTTCGTCGGACACGTGGAAAGTACTTCAACAAGCGAAAACCCAAGCCCCTTCTGCTGGGTCGTAAAGGCGTTCCGGATCGCTTTTTTTGCTTTCCGGACGTGCTGCGGATTGTGGACCGAAACCCGTTCGATAAATGCGGCGCCCTCAATGGTGGCGAGCATCTCCGAAATCCTGATGGGACTGCCGGAGTGACTCTTTTCCCGTCCGTACGGACTGGTGGTCGTTTTCTGTCCAAGAAGCGTCGTCGGGGCCATCTGGCCACCGGTCATCCCGTAGATCGCATTATTCACGAAAATCACGGTGATTTTTTCGCCCCGGTGCGCGGCGTGAACGATTTCGGCCATTCCAATGGAAGCAAGGTCCCCGTCTCCCTGATAGGTAAAAACCGTTCGGTCCGGTAATACCCGTTTGATCCCCGTCGCGACCGCCGGAGCCCGCCCGTGCGCAGCTTCCTGCATATCGCAGTTGAAATACTCATACGCGAGTACCGAACACCCGACCGGTGCCACCCCGACACTGTTGTCCAGCAGGTCCATCTCCTCGAGGATTTCTCCGACCAGGCGATGAATGATTCCATGCGTACAACCCGGACAGTAGTGCGTCTCTTTGTCGGTGAGTCCGCGAGTCTTTTCGAATACGATCGGCATTACGCTACCCCCTCCAGCATCGCGCGCGCATCGCGCACTACATCGTGCTGCGACGGAACCATTCCGCCCGCGCGTCCATGCAGTCCCACCGGCCACCTTCCCGCGGAGGCAATTTTGATATCGTCGACCATCTGGCCCATGCTCATTTCGACCGACATCAGCACCTTGACCGTGGGGCCAAGATCATCGAACGCTTTGAAGGGAAACGGCCAGAGGGTGATTGGACGGATGAGGCCGGCGCGGATTCCCTGCTCACGCAGAATGGTCACGGCGTTGTGACTGATGCGGGCCGAAGTCCCGTAGCTCACAAGGACGATCTCGGCATCCTCGGTCAAAAACGATTCCCACCGCACCTCGCGTTTTTCGACCTCTTTATACTTCGCGTCCAAATGGAAGTTGTGCTCTTCGAGCTCCACCGGATCGAGCCGGAGCGAGTTGATGATGTTCGGTCCACGCTTGCCTTTCGTTCCCGTCGTCGCCCAATCCTTGGGAGGCAGGTCGCGCTTCGGTGCGTCCCGGAACTCAACCGGCTCCATCATCTGCCCGATCATCCCGTCACCGAGGACCATTACGGGCATCCGGTAATACTCGGCAATCTCGAACGATTCCATCATGATGTCGACCGTCTCCTGAATGCTCGCCGGGGCGTAGACGATATGACGATAGTCGCCGTTCCCTCCGCCGCGCGTGCACATGTAGTAGTCCGCCTGGCCCGGCTGAATCCCGCCCAGCCCCGGACCTCCGCGCATCATGTCAACGATAACACACGGGAGCTCGGCACCGGCGATGTAACTGATTCCCTCCTGCTTCAGGGCAATCCCCGGTGAGGAGGACGAGGTCATCACCCGCGCGCCGCAGCCGGCGGCACCGTACACCATATTGATCGCCGCAATTTCACTCTCCGCCTGGAGATAGACACCGCCGGCTTTCGGGAGTTCCCGCGACATATACTCCGGTAACTCATTCTGGGGAGTGATGGGATACCCGAAGAAGTACCGGCACCCGCCCCGAATAGCCGCCGCGCCTACCGCTTCGTTTCCCTTCATCAGTACCTTTTCCATCTTTGGACCTCCCTCAAGCGACCCGTTCTACGGTAATTACGACATCGGGACACATCATCGCACAAAAGCCGCAGGCGATACATTTTTCCGGGTCGGTTATCGTTGCGGGGTGATACCCCTTTGCGTTCATCCGCCGGGTATCGAGAACGACAATACTTTTCGGGCACGCGTTCACGCATAATGCACACCCTTTGCACCGGTCTTCCTGAAAACTCACTATTCCTTTCGGCATCCTACCCTCCGTGCGGACCCCGGCTGTGTACGTTCCCTTCTGCCATCCATCCCGCCCGGAGATAGAGTGTCAGCGGTACGCGCTCGCCGTGGATCGCGTCTGTATCGAGTTTCGCCAGAACTCCGGGCAGCCCGCCGACATAGCGAACGGTGAGGTCCGGATTTTTCTGCGCGAGTTCACGACAGATCGTCTCTCCCGCCACAACGTGACGGGGTTCTGTTTCGTGTACGAGATGGGAATTATTGATCAGTCCGGTGAACTTCATATCCATCACCGACTCAATCGCCCGCAGTGAGGCGTATGCGGCAGCGGCGTCCCGCGTCTCGGGGCGAAAGGCGTTGACCGTATAGAGGAAATCAACGTCGTCCACGGGGATCTGCGGGCGGAACTGCGCGAGTGCCCGCGCTCCCGCCGGGTCTCCACCCAGATCGATCACCGCCCGTACTCCGGGATCGGCAAACGGCCGGCCGGCCGATGCGGGAATTGCCGGCAGATCGATTCCGGCGTCAATCCCGAGACTGTTGCCGATTACCGTCACGCCTCCGGCTTCCAGTACTCCGCGCGCTTCCCGCGACCGGAAATAGGGGTTCACGACATCGAGGTCAACGAGAATCATCGGGTCGTCGTACCGTTGCCGCAGCATCAGCGCCAGGTTGATGGAAAACTCACTCTTCCCGACGCCGTAGTGACCGGCAACGATGGTGATTCTCCTGCCGGTCAACGGGCATACTCCTTTGCCGATTCCTCTCCGCGGAGGACTCGTGCCGCTCCCTGCGCGAGAGCCGCCATTTCGTCCTCACCCGGATAGACGCGAACCGGCCCCAGAAACCGTACACGCTCGGTGACCCAGCCCACAAACCGCGAATCGTGAGCCATTCCACCGGTGAGGAGGATGGCGTCGGGGTTGTGCCCCAATACCGCACACATCGATCCGACTTCCTTTGCGACCTGGTAGGCCATCGCTTCGTACACCTCGCGCGCGTCTCCATCGCCGGCGTCTATTCTTGCCCCGATCTCCCGGCCGTCGTTCGTCCCGAGGTAATCCACCAGACCGCCCGCGCCTTTGACCCGGCGCTTGATCGCGGCTTTGTCCAGTTCACCCGAAAAACAGAGATCGACTACTTTGAGGACCGCCAGACCGCCGGTTCGTTCGGGAGTAAACGGACCCTCTCCGTTGAGTCCGTCATTCACGTCGATGACGCGCCCGTGGCGGTGGGCGCCGACGGTGATACCGCCGCCCAGATGCACGACGACGAAATCCACCTCTTCGTAGCGCTTTCCAAGTTCCTCCGCCGCACGCCGCGCAACGGCTTTCTGGTTCAGCGCGTGAAAAATGCTCGTTCGTTCAAAGAGCGACGTACCCGAATACCGCGCTAACGGCTCCAGTTCGTCCACGACAACCGGATCAACGATATACGCCTTCACCGACGCAGCCGCCTCGTCTGTCGTACCCTCGCCGCCGCCGGCTCCGACACCGGCAAGAGCGACTTCATGCGCGAGGATGCCGCCCAGATTCGAGGCGTGTTCCCCCAGCGCGCCTTCGCGAAGATCGTCGAGCATCGCTTTGTTCACGAGATAGGTGCCCCCCGACACGGGATGAATGAGTCCGCCCCGCCCCACTACGGCGGCAAGGCTCCCGAGAGGGATATCGGCATCCGACAGAGCGCGAAGAACCGCGTCCCGCCGCAACGGAAGCT
>JGI10211J34971_10004361_pt1 | contig 11227 bp, 17 predicted proteins | sample Etolagsediment_FD_34971 | JGI IMG/M metagenome (IMG submission 34971)
TATGCTTATTTTAATAACAGTAAGTGTAGGTTTAATGAGAATTAAGAAAGAAATAGTATGAGATACATTTGGTCAGCGGTAATAATATTTTCCATTTATGGGTACTTAGAACTCTGGTTTGGTATACAATCAGCACATAATGTTACTGAACAGTGTTATTTAACTGGTTACGCTTTATGTTGTGCTGTAATACCATACTGTATTGCTAGGTCTTTAGAAAGATTATTGTTTCCTTTGGAAAGTAAAGGTACATAAAATGGAAGATATCATTACAGATGTAGAACAAAGAGATGATGGAAGTCTTTATTTCGTATGTGACGTTGCTGATGGTAGATATATGGAATGTGTTATTGAATATGATAATAGAATAAACAAACTTATTCTACGTGTAAATGATTACATAGAAGCAAAATTTTAAAAAGGAACTCAAGATGAAAAGGTATTTAACGAAGTACTTACTAGACATTGTTATACTTTTGTGTGCTTTTGGGATAGTAGTCCACGTAATTCTAAACAGTATGAAGTAAATGAAAAATAATATAGTAAATGATATTTTCGTAGCTATAGCTACAGTACTAGATTTACTTCTACTTATTTTGCTAGCTGCAATAGCTTGGAGGATAACTTAAATGAACAAGAAAGAAATTAAAAGAAGAATAAGGGAAATAAAGTATTTTCAGTCCGATGATGAAAAGGCTCATAACTGTGAAGGCAAACTGTATTCTGATTTCATTTTATATGTAGCCAATACTGAAGGGGAATTAGCAGAGATGGCCAAAATGGTGTTAAAAACAAAAGACATAGACTTTAATAGGTGGTGTGGGTAATGGATACCAAAAAAATACTAAGAAGGATTGACTTTATAGAAAAATGTAAAGACAATCCGAAAATGGCTCATGCACTACAAGATATGTTGTATGAGGAGTTTATTAGTGGTATAGCTAATACCAAAGGATCTTTAGGAGACAGAGCCAAACTAGTCATGTCTGTTAAAGATATTGAATTTGAGAGATGGTATAGTTAAATAGATTTCTCATTGACTGAGAACAGAATATGTAGTACAAACAGGGGAATCGTAGCACTGATGGTGACCAGTGCTTTAACAAAAAATTAGGGTAACACTAACATGAAACACCTTGCAAATGAGATATAGCAACGTACAATTAGATACTAGATCACCGCAAGTGTTTCATAGCGGTGTTACCCCAAGCCCAGCCAAGTCACCAACCTGGCTGGGCTTTCTTTTTGCCTACTGATTATTAGGCATTAGGGAGGTAATGATGTCATTCCAAGGGTTTAGACAACCAAAACAGAATTGGTTTAAATTACCTAATGAATGGATAAATGTAATGTCGGAAATTAAAAGCATTTCCGAATTAAAAGTGATAATGTATGTACTTAGACATACATGGGGTTATGGTGAATACGATACTCCAAAATGTATTTCTGTAGAAGAATTTACAAATGGAAGAAAGAAAAAAGATGGAACCAGAACAGATAAAGGAACTGGTTTAAGTGATAGATCGGTTCAAAGAGGTTTACAGGAAGCATTAGATCATGGTTACTTACAAGTAGAAATTGATGATAAAGATAAGGGTAGAATTAAGAAATATTATAACTTAAGAATGAAGGACGATGAACCAAGATTGTCCGCCAAGGATGACAAAGTTTCACCCGGTGGGGAAAATGTTTCACCCCGATCTAAGAAAGACACTTATAGAAAGACACCCTCTACTCGTTACACTCGTAGAGAGGTACGCCCAAGTTTTCTTAATAATAAACAGGAAAAAAAATCTGGTTTAGATAAGTTTATAAGTAATTGTGCTAAGAAATTAAGAACAAAGATTCTGGAACAAAATCCGAATATACTCAAAGCTATTAATAATAAAAAGATACGAAGTAAACTACTTGTGGATGAAAGTAGGATCAGGAAAGAAATAGTAAAGTTATTTGAAGTAGTTACATATCCTTCTGATGAGGTAAAAAAACTTTTGTACTGGTATGTAAACTATTATGAAATGAAATATGTACCAAAAATAAGTAAAGGTGGTGATTTAATAAGATACATAGATAAAATAAAGGAGATAAAAGCAATATATGATGAAAAAGGTGATTATGAAATAGATTTAAGAGAATTAAATAGAGACTTAATCAATAAATGTTGGGAGGTACTAGTACAACAAGGATGGAGGAGACATGGGGAACCACCTAATCAAGAAACATTAGATGAGGTACTAGTAGAGTTAGGTTACAATTCTGGTGAATTAGATGTGAACTTGCTATGAAATCTATATCAGTACAAAACAGACCTATTAAAATCTTGGCAGGAATGATAGTAGATGCTGTGGTTTGTAATAAAATAGCTTCTAAATGGGAAAAGCCTGGATTGTTTGGTACTAATATAAATAATCAAATAGGTAACTGGTGTGTAGATCATTTTCGTAAATATGGTACTTGTCCTAGAGAAACAATAGATTCTTATTTTGAGGACTGGTCTAGTAATAAGAATTTAGATTACGATAGAATAAGAAAGTTAGAGGCCACTTTTTTGCAAGTGCAGAAACTTTACAAAGACTTTCCATTTGCTACCGAATACATCTTAGACCTTGCCGATAAATACTTCAATGAATATAGATTAAGACAAGTAATAGAAAATACAGTAGATTACTTAGATAATAGGGAAATAGAAGAGGCTCATAAACTATTAGAAAGAAATCATAAGATAAATTTTAATCAAGCTTCTAATGTTATTAACTTGGTTGAGGATGAGGAAGCTTGGAAGAATGCTTTTGATTTAGAAAATGATGTATCTATGATTACTTATCCAGGTGTGTTAGATGAATTTCTTGGTAGAGCTATGGTAAAGGATTCCCTTATTTCTTTTATGGCTCCAGATAAATCTGGAAAGACCACTTGGTTAGTGGATTCAGCAGTAAGGGCTTTAAGAAATAAAAGGAAAGTAGCTTACTTTGAAGTAGGAGATATGGGAGAAAGAGGAGTAATTCGTAGATTTGGTCAGCGTATTACTGGTCTTCCTATGAGGAAAGGCAGATACAAGTATCCACTTTTTTTGTCGAAAGAGGGAATTCCTAGACAAGAAATTAGGGACTTCAACGAAGTACTTACATACTCAAGAGCACTGGAAAGATTAAGGAAGCTTACTAATGAAAAGAATTTGCTTAAACTTTCTTGTCATCCTAACAGTTCTATTAACGTAGCTCAGATTGATTCCATTATTAGAGATTGGGACGATTGGATACCTGACGTAGTAGTGATTGATTACGCTGACATTTTAGCTCCACCTACAGGGTACAGAGAAAGTTTAGACCAAATAGATGAGACTTGGAAACAATTACGTAGGCTATCACAAGAGCTACATTGTTTGGTAGTAACTGCAACTCAGGCTAGTGCTGCGGCGTATAATGATAGTAAGGGAACACTAAAGAAAAGGCATTTCTCTGGACGAAAGACAAAGTTAGCTCATGTGAATGGTATGATTGGTTTGAATGCTACGTCAGAGGAAAGGAAGAATGGGATAACCAGAGTTAATTGGATTGTAAGACGTGATGATTTTCATGACGAAATTTTTTACGAATATGCTGCTGGGTGTTTAGCTATAGCTAGACCAGTAATTAAAGCCGTGGAAGCTTAAAAGGAAAATGAAAATGGATTCTTATATTACTCCTGTTTTAAAGAAAACTGAAATAAATGATTATTTTGTAGATAAAACAGGTTGTCCCTATCTTTCTTGGGAATTTCTGTCAAATTATATTGATATACCTGACGCTAAACATTATTGGGTAGAATTTTCTAAGAAACAGTTTAAAGAACGAAACGGTATTTTAATATCATTTGTATATACTGGTTGGGAAGTACATATGTTTATGGATAGGAAATTTAGTTATGTAGATTATGTACTTGAATCTTTTTTTGAAAGTGTTTTACCTAGAGAAGATAAACTGTGTGATGTTGATTTGTATGTAAGAGTTTGGTATAAATAATACAATATATGTATTGGAAATAGGAGTGAGCCATGATTACTAAAAGACTACACAAAAGTGCTGGTTGTTNTTATTTAATGGATGATTCTGGTCAAGGATATTTAAATTGGGAATACTTATCGGAGTACATTGATATTCCTGATGCTAAATATTATTGGATAGAAATATCAAATAAACAATTTAAAGAAAAGAATGGTGTTTTATTTCCTACCTTGTATACTGGACTGAGTTTTCATTTTGCTAAAGATGGACACTACAGTCTTCTAGGTTATGGAATGGTATACGGAATTAAAAAAGTTAGTGAGTTTGGACTTGAACTGTGTTTTGATTTGTACGTTAGGATTTGGTATAAATAACCATTACTAATTTTCTAAAGTTACTTTGTTGTTTTGTTTTTTTATCGTAAATGGGTATTTACAGGAAACGTATAATTGTTATGATACTCATAAGAATGCCTAGTGAAGGGCTAAAACCAATTTTTTTCAAATGAGGAGTCTGAGATGATTCAAGTGTTGCGTGATGATGTTGTTGCGATTTATGTTGCTGCTGGTTACGGAAAGGCTGGTAGTTGGAATGATGACAAGTTGCTGGCCAAGTTGGGAGGTCTTGTTAATTTGGCTGCTGAGGGTGGGGTAGAACTAGAAGATGATCTGAAGGAGATTCTAGACCAGATTATAGGAGAGGGTGTTGAGGAAACTGAGATTGTAGCAAATGTTGATGAGGATGATGAGGATCAACAGGAAGATGATCAAGAGGAAGATGATCAAGAGGAAGATGATCAAGAGGAGGAAGAAGTTGATCCTGACATTGAAGCAGTAGAAACTGAAATGGAGAAGCTTGAAGCTTTAATGAAGAAGCAGAAGGAGGAGATTAAAGCTAAGAAGGCTGCTTTGCGTAAGAAGAAGACGGAAATTAAGCGTAAGAAGGGTAAGTCTCGTACTAGGGGTATTCCTGGTCCTGATGTTGGTAATCCCGAGGATATTAAGTCTCTAAAGAATCGTTTGTTCTTTGCAGGAATTGCAATTAGAGAACTTGGCATTGAGAAGGGATTGACTGACGAGCTTGTAGCTAAGATTGATGGCATGGCTGAAAAGGAGAATCCCAAGGCTTCTAAGAGTCAAGCAGCTTTTGCTTGGCATGCCATTAACGGATACCTGAACGGTTAGAAATAAAACCTTCCGGTGGTGTGATGCTTGGGGAAGTGGGCAGGACGCCCTGCCCCAAGCATTTTTTAGTTTAGGAGATACTTATGTTAGTTTTATCTAGATACGCTGGTGAAAGTATTAAGATTGGAAACATTGTTACTGTTAAAGTAGTAAGAGTAGAAGGGAACAAAGTAAAGTTAGGAATAGAAGCCCCAGACCATATAGTTGTAGACAGAACTGAAATTGCTGAGTTAAAGGCTAAGCAAAATAATGAAAATAAACAGGAAAGAGTTACTTGGTAGTTTACTTTCTGTTTCATCAGGAGTAACTAAAAAGGAGATAACAGGACAAAGTAATTCTTTCGTGTTTGGTAATAGGGAAGTCAGAACTTACAGTAATGATATTGTAGGTTCCTGTTCTGTTCCTTTAGGAATAGAAGGGGTAGTAGTAGGTCATCCTTTACTAGAGACACTAAAGAAATTACCTGATGAAGATTTAGATTTGTCTGTGGACAATGATAAATTAGTTGTAAAAGGAAAAAGACGTAGAGTCACTTTTTTACTTGATAAAGAAGTGATTATGCCAAAGATAAATACACTTGGTGATTATTTTGAAATCGACCCAGAATTTTTCAAAGCTGCTGAAATAGTTTGTGACTGTGCTAGTAACGATACAAGTAAATTAGTTCTGTGTTGTGTTCATTGGTATTCCGATTACTTAGAAGCCATGGATGGTTTTCAGTATATTAGGTACTGGTTATCGAAAGACAATGAAAAAGACGTTCTAATTAAACACCAAGGATTAAGAGGAATAATAGACAGGCCCTTAAATCTATGTAGGATAGCAGACAATTGGATTCATTTTTGTAACAATGATGGTCTTACTCTATCTTGCAGAAGTTTTTTAGAGAGTTACATAGACACAGATCAGATAGTGGAAAGGACAGGAAGTCCCATGGAACTACCTGATCTAACTGGAGTAGTGGAAAGAGCTAAGATATTTAGTTCCGAAAGAAAACTAAGTAATCGAATTATAGTAGAACTGAAATCAGGTGCAATTAGATTATCTGGTCGAGGAATGACTGGCCAGTATCAGGAAGTACTAGACGTAGAATATGATGGACCCAGATTGAAATTTAAGATTTCTCCCAAGATGCTGCTGCAAATTACGAAGTACTCTGGAGAGTGTTTGGTATCTGATAACAAACTCATGATTGTTTCAGATAAGTTTATTTACGCAGTATCTTTAGGACAAATCAAATGAGTGAAATTTACCCTAAAATAGATTATAGAGATGGAAAATGGTTCCTAATATATGCTGATAATGGTGAATTAGAATTTAGTAGTAAATTTGAACTAGAAGACTACTTGGATTATATAGGGACGGTATATAAGACTGTTAATTTTGTTGCAGAAGAATTAAATTTGAAGTCGCTATTAAAAAAATACAAGGATAGTTTACTTTATTATGGAGGAAACATATGTTTACATGATGGTATGTGGTGTTTTTACAGGGAAGATACTAAGATATTATTTACTTGGAAACATGAACTAGAAACATTCTTAGATAATTTACATTTATTTTATAAGGACAAGCAATGTCAGAAAATGAAACACAATCATTATTAAAGCATATACATAGGGTATACGATTCTATGGCAGATAAATACAAAGGAAAAGTAATTTATGCTGATGGTTTATGGTGTTTTTGTAAATCATCATCTAAAGTAATGTTTACTTCTAGCTGGGATTTTCAAATATTTTTGGAGAATTTGTACTTATTTTATGAGGAAGATTTATGTCAGAAGGATTCTTAGACACTGGTACTTTGGTTAATCCAGATACTATTAATCTTAGTCCAGCTTGTGGTTCTTGTGGACTTTACAAGACTTGCAATTCTCCCAAGATGAAACCACACGGACGAGGGGAGAAAAAGGTCTTAATAGTAGCTGAAAGCCCTGGAAAGAACGAGGATATACATAACGTACAATTGATAGGAGATTCAGGTCAATTACTTAGAAGCTTCCTAAAGAAATTGAATGTTAAGTTAGATAGGGATTGTTGGAAGACAAACGCAGTAATTTGTTTTTCAGGCAAGAACCCTACTGATAGTCAAATAAAGTACTGCCGTCCTAATCTACTAAATACTATTAAGAAACTAAACCCTGAAGTAGTCATTCTACTAGGTGCTACATCAGTTAAATCTTTAATAGGTCACATTTGGAAGGAAACTCCTGGNCCTATTTCTCAATGGGTAGGTTGGCAAATTCCATCACAACAATTAAACGCTTGGATTTGTCCTACTTATCACCCATCTTTTTTACTCAGGACAGATGATCCTGTACTTGATCTTTACTTTGAGAAACACCTAAAAGCTGCTTTTCAGTTAAAGGGTAGACCGTGGAAAGAACTACCAGACTATCCCTCTATGGTAGAATGTGAATTAAAACCAAGTAGAGCTGCTAAATTTCTTAGGATGATTCAGAGGGAGGGCGGACCGATTGCGTTTGACTTTGAAACAGACCGATTGAAGCCTGACCATCCAGACGCCCGTATCGTGTGCTGTAGCGTGTGCTGGAGGGGCGAGAGGACTGTGAGCTACCCGTGGGTCGGAGAGGCTAGAATAGCCTCACAGGAGTTATTATTGGGTGCCGAATTAGGTATCGGTTGGAACATTAAGTACGAGGATAGGTGGTGCAGGAAAAAGTTGGGTTATAAAGCTGGTAATTGGTTATGGGATGGTATGTTAGCAGCTCATGTACTGGACAATCGTTCAGGAATTACTAGCTTGAAAATGCAAGCGTTTTTGAGGTTAGGGGTATCACCTTACGATAGAGTAGTCAATTCTTATTTGAAGGATACTGATGGTGGTAATCAGAAAAATAGGATTGATGAGCTAGAAATCCAAGAACTTTTATTTTATTGTGGGTTGGACAGTTTGCTTACCTATCAAATAGGAATGCAACAGAGGAAAGAATTAGATTTGTTTTGAAAAACAATCCAAGGTGTTTGAAATCGAAAATAAAACGTTATTATTTGTGGAAAAAGCATAAAGGTAAATGTGCTTTGTGTGGAAGGAGTGTGTCTTTTACTAGTTTTCACGCAGATCATATAAAGCCTTGGAAATTAGAGAAACGTACCAATTTATATAATTTGCAGGTGTTGTGTAAAGAATGTAATTTAAGAAAAGGAGCTTTTTGGATGAATTTTGATGATATAAAAGCAAGAATGCGTGTAGGACAAAGAGAGTGTTTTGAAGTTTTTATGGAATGCCTTGAGGAACAAAGGAATTATTTTTCGGGAATATTACCAACGCGATATGGGAAAAGTGATGTAATAAGAGTGCTAGCACTTGCAGCTAAATATAAGGGATTAATTTCAGGTACTATTTGTGTGTCTCCTTATGTTGTGCTACAGAATCAAATAATAAATGAACATAAATTAGAGGCAATGTCTATAAGATATAAGATACCTAAAAAAGAGGTAAAAAAAGTACGCAGGTTTACATTTGATGATTATGCTACACCTTTTGTTAATAATGAGTATTTGTTATCTAGTACTATACAATTTTTACAACGTCATGATGAATTAGGACTAGTAGACGACTTGGTAGACAAACTGTATAGCGATACTGGGAAGCCTCTTTTGTTTTTAGTTGATGAAGCTCATGTTTTTAGTGTAGAAAATACTAGGGGAGTTTTTTTTGATAAATATAAAGGGGATGAAAGGGTTAGATTTGCATTATTAACAGCTACTCCATATAGGTATGATAAAAAAGGTATACCCGGATTTGTATATGATAAAGAGGAAATCAATGAAATAAATTTTTCTAAATGTATAGGTGTAAGTGAAGAAACAGATATGGTTAAGATGGCTTATTATGAGGGAGTAGAGTGTGTTTATAAATTAAGAGCAGATTATCAAGGGGTCGGATTTAGGCAATGTTGGAGTGATCAGATACTATGTAGACTTGAACGTATTTCTATAGGATCTGATTTTAGTTCAGATGATGGAGATAAGTTGGAACCCCTGTCAGAAATGAAGGGGTCAAGGGCTAGGAAGTGTTTGTACAAAGCATTAACTTCTGATGAGGTGATTGAGGAAGGAGTGAATATTTTGTTGAAGAAAATAAAGGAATACAGGGATGTTAAAGGTTTGAGAGATGTAGCAGCTATAGTATTTACAGTAAATGACAGAAAAGGGCAGGATAACTATCATGCGAATAAAATTAAAAAGGTCATAGAAAAGTGCCAGATAGATTATAATTTACGTTTAGATTGTAACATAGCTACCTTGGACGAAAAGAAAAGCAATTCCAAAGCTAATAAAATAATTGAATCGTTTTGTGATGAAAAAAGACCTGAGGGGGATGTTCTTATTGTAAAACAAATGGCTGGGGCTGGATTGGATTGTCCACGCATGAAAATTATATTGGATTTATCTGCAATAAGATCTCCAGCGTCTTGTATACAGAGATGGACAAGAGTTGCTACACCTTATGGAAAACAAAAAGAGGGAGTAGTAATCATTTTAAATGACTGTATAAGTAGAGCAATATGGGAGAACTTTATTACGAAGGAAGGGGGAGATATAAGTTGTCGTGTAGCTGATGTTGAGAAGGTAAGAGAATATGAAGTACCAAGAAAAGAAAAGGAAGAGAATAATTTTAAGTTAGTTGGGTCTTATATCGAAGGCTTTGAGGATAGTGATGGAAATATTGGGGATATTACGTTATTTTTTGACGTATTGAATTACAAGGAAATGTTTCCAGAATATTGTAAAGACAAGACGGATGCACAAATTTCATGTATATTGAAAAGACATGAGGATTTTTTTGGTAAGGCAGAAAGTGAAAAGGGCATAGGATCAAAAAAGGGGAAAGGACATAACAATGAAGTCGGAAGTTCTTTTAGTTATGAAGCAGATTTACAGAAATATAAAGAAAGAAGAGAAGAACACATGAAAAGTATTTTTGGAAAAGTAATACCAAGGATGAAGGTAGGAAGTAAGAATGAAAAATGCAAAAACGTGGCTAGAATATTATGGCCGTTGTTTAAGAAACGTACTGGAATAACAGGACCACCGTCCAAAACAACAGACATGAGCAAGATTGAAAAACTGGATAAAATAATGCTAAAGTGTTTAAGGAGGTTTAAAAATCCTAAGATGGTGGAAAAATTTTTGAGAGATAATAATATACAAGTTAAAGGGATTGAATGAGTATTACAAAAAGAAGATAGCAAATAGACTATTAGGAGATTAGATGTGTCTGAGATTAGTGAAAAAGATGGGGTACGTATTGGTGGTTTTTCTGATAAGGAGAAACAATCAATGTCTGGTAAAAGTCTACAGGATATTTGTTATGAAAATAATCTTATTGAAGAATATGTTATATGGGTTATAGAGGCTATGAGAATGTCACGTATTTGTGGTAGTGAGTGTGCTAAGAACGGATCAGAGTCAGTTTATATAAACAATCAGTTTGTTATTGAGAATGTGTCATCTGCTTTAATGAACACATTTAAATATGGTTTTAATAATGCCTGAATTAACACCAGAACAAGAAATACATCTAATCGAATGGTTAGATAGGGAAAAACCTCATGTTGTCCCAGACAACGTAAAGAAATTTCTACGGGAATACAAAGACTTATGTGATAAGTATGAATGTTTTGTAGTGGGAGAAACTAAGGGGTCGGCTGAAGTATGTACTTATGAAAAAAATGGATTAGAAGTTGATCCCATAGATTGGTACAGCTTGGATTACAACACCTATTGGTATTATAAGGAAGGAAGAGATTAAATAATGGCTATACTAGAAATAATAGTAATGATAGTACTTTGTATTATTGTTTTTGATTGGATGGACAAACATAAGGAAGATCAAAATGACCAGTAAAAAAGTTTATCTAAACCATTTAGTGTTTTGCTTTTTTTCAAGGTCTAGTTTTGTTTCATTTAGTCCAGATAAAAATGTAGTGGATTTGAAAGAAGGTGATTTGTTTGAATTGTATACTGCTCCTGGATGGGATATGCGTTATATAGGACCATTTCAAGTTGTGGGAATAAGTAAAACTGGAGA
>JGI10211J34971_10004362_pt1 | contig 11227 bp, 16 predicted proteins | sample Etolagsediment_FD_34971 | JGI IMG/M metagenome (IMG submission 34971)
GGCAATAAGCTTTTTGCGGATATCGAAGACGAAAGTCTGATCAATCCAGAAATTCTGGATAAGCTGATATCAAAACCGGAAGAGGAAAATACAGAGGATGAAAAGAAATTACTTAAAGTATTAAGTAGCTACTTCTCTAAAGATGTATTGAAAAGCATTGACGTTACCATATTAAAAAAGCTTCTAGCGCTCAAATCAAAATTTCCAAAGATCTTAGATCCGTTCAAAGGAAGAAGAGGTTTAGACTTAGCCTATAGAGGTACAACAATAGGAATTGATACATTACTTAAAGCAATTAATAACGGTAATCTAGCTAAAGACGGTTATAATACTTACGTAATCAACAATCCAAAAATTACAATACAATCAAAAGGATCAACAGGATATCTTAGTTTTAGTGTTGAGATGGTAGATGCTGATTCATTTGCACTTACAAGAATGCTTGGTAATAGAAGGATAAATCTAATAAAACAAGGGCTATTCCCAGTCACAGTAGAAGTTAGTTTAAAGAATCCAAACTTTTTATTTAATACTGAATTTGTAAGAGCTGTATCTGAGTATGATGAAGATGAGATTTTACTAATTGATACTAAGTACACTCCATCAGCTATTTATATGACAAATCCGTATAGCTTACTCAACGTTCTTGATGATCAGGACTTTGAAGCCGACCCTGGATATTATGAATTGAAAAAGAAATTGGATGAAATAGAGGGATTAGCAGACGTTAATTATCTTCAGATGTAGTATCTATAAACGAAACTTGCGTATAAAAATAAAATTATGATAAAACTGCTTGATTTATTAAAAGAATCAGTACAATATACTAATTGGGTTGAACCGTCAATTGATTCACTCAAAAAGGAATTTAAAATCGAGCATGAACTAAAAGGTCATGATTTCTTTGAATCTGAAGAGGACTTTCTAGAGGCGGCACGTAGAGCGAAAGTAGTAACAATAACTCCAAACGAAGATGCACGTATAGCGTACAGATCGGGTACTGAAAGTAAAGAAGAGCTTTTGAATTTAATTAAAAGTTATAGATCTTATCCAAAGTATCGAAATGAAAAAACATTGGAAAATATGTACAATCGCTTTGAAACAAATCAGTCAATGGATATGCCTATTGTACTTGAGTTTGGCGATGGGCAGCGAAGAATATTTGCAGGCAATACAAGAATGGATATTGCCTTTCAGTTAGGTATCAATCCGAAAGTGCTTTTGATTAAAACAGTAATCTAAAGAGTAAACTTACTAGTAACGATATTTATTATTAAAGAACCGTGCTATGATACGATTGAAACCGATATTGTTTGAAGAATTTACCAAACCTGAAGATTTAGCTAAGCCTTATTTTCAGGAATTTAAAAAATTCAATAAAATAACTACAAATTTCAAATACATTGGACTTAAAAATAAAGAGCATGTATTTACGTCTGAATTGGAAAATTTAGGAGATCTATCACTTATAATTTCTGAAGGTAAGTTAGTAGCNCGCATTACAGAAAAATATGCATATTTCGGTATTGTATATACCTTAAATGGATTGGAAGGGTTTGATGCTACAGTNTGTAAAATAGATCAAGTCGATGGAAAAATGACGTATAGTTTATTTGACGATGCTGATTCTGCATTTAGTGATAAACATACAACCTTTTTAAATTTAATTAAGCCGATGGTATGATAGAATTTTCAGTACAGTCGCTGCCAGATATATATTCAAATGCAGTTAATCGGCCTTTACCCGAAGACGTAGCCGAAAATATCTTATTGAATTATTCTTGCCACGTCGATCATGAAGGATTTGATTTAAATGAAATTGAACAGGAATATTATAAACATAATGGTATTAGTTTAGTTCACGATAAAACGTGGTATAAAGATGGAGCAGGTGATAAAGGATCGAATTCTATCATATTACCATGGATTGGAATTGATTCGACTACTGACGAAAATATTATAATTGATCATAGTCATTTCGTGTTACGTTATCCATTATCTGGACTTGCAGCTCAACAGGTTCGTAATTACGCAACACAAAGGCCAGAACTTCTACGTATTTTGTCTGTAAATTATAAATTTGGTTTAGATTTATGTATTGATTATATTAATACGGAAGCAGAGCGCGTTGAACCAATAGTACACATTGAATGGGACTATGATCATGTGCAAAGTTTACATGCCGGTAAATTAGAAGTTGAAAATTGTTTATTGAATATGAATTGGCAGGATGTATTGCCAGCAATACGTAGGTTTAATAAGTTATGTAAGCAAACAAAAATAGATGCGTTCGCTCAAGCAGATGCTCGTTCTATGATAATGTTCGGTCGTAAGTCATATAGATTAATTTCTACATTGTAATGAATACATTAAAACTGGAGACAAATTTACTTAAAGTTTCAAAGCCGTATGAGTATCAACCAGGTGATATGGTTCGAAACATCAACCCTTCATGTACCCATTTTCGATCGACAGGAAAGGTATTGTATGTACACGATAACGGAGACATTACATATCAAGTAATGAATAATGGAGCTACGTATACTGTAGGAGATGAGCTTACTAAATCAGAAGATCAGCTTTTAAAAGTTCATATGCGAACTCCTAGACCTGGTTATGGAAATTTTACAAATGAATGTGTAGTAGCTAAAGTTCCTGTTGAAAATAAAACGGTATTAGCAAAAAATCGAGATCGAGCGTATAAAGCAGAAATTGAAATTATACATGAACTAATCAATGGAGTTGAATGCGTATATCTTCATGATAAATTAACTGATTGGTCTGAAGGATTAAATGAATATGGAATTGGAGTTATTAACGCGTCTCTAATGGTTGATTTTGATGAAAAAGAAGGAAAGCTAGCCAAAGAAAAAGAATCTAAAGGTAAATCTACAAAGCCATCATATGATGGATTAAAAATACGAACTGCTTTATCAAAAAAGAAATTGTCTGAAGCTGTACGATCTATTATAGCATTTAAAGGAGCTGATACTAACGACGTAGGAGTAAAAGGCCAAACTATAGTTAGTAATCCATCGTATTCATTTATAATTGAAATGACTTCGAAACATTTACCTAGCATAAAACGAATTAAATCTGATGATGTGTTAGTGCGAACTAATCATGGTNTAGATTATAAAGACGCAGGATATACTTCGGGTATTAAACGAACTTCTTCAGAATCTAGAATGGCAATAGCTCGTCAGAAATTGAAAGCAGTTAAATCGGTAAAAGATGTATTATCTGTTCTTTCTAAACAATATACTAAAGATAATTTTCTAAACCCATATCGACGTAAGAATAAATTTAATATGCATACTACATCACAGATCATGTTGAATTTGTCTGATTTAGAATTTCATCTTACTCATGATATTGATTTTTCAGATTTTCAAGGATATGTAAATAAATTACCAAAAGGATATCAACCAAAAATTAAAGTGTATGTCGACAAAACAGATTGATTTGCGAAACTATTTTGAAGATTTAATGTTGGATACATATGATCTTGCTTCATCTAAAAAACGAACCATTTGGGACGATGAACTTACTACAGAGCGTAAAATAGCATTTTTAGAACGATTAATTGATTATTTTCAAGAGCGAGAAGATTATGAAAAATGCGATAAACTTCAGAAAAAAATAAATCGAATGCAATAAACAACTATGAATTTACAATAGTACATATTTATTTCATATAAACCCTTTAAACTTAAATTTATGGAAAAGACAGTTTTTGAACTATTTAACGAAATGAAGCCATTGTGGGCTGAATTCGAATCAAATCACCAAGTTTTCGAAGAAAAAGGAAACAAGGCAGCTGCAGGACGTGCACGTAAAGCTATTAACGAGCTTAAAAAGCATGTAACGCTTTACAAGAAAGCTTCTGTCGCAGCTGGTAAAAAATAATAAACGTAATATGAACGAGAGGGCATGAAAAAATCAGAATTTAGACAATTAATTAGAGAAGAAATTAACCAGGTAATAAAAACTGAATCTTTACAATTAGTAAATGAAGTGTATGATTTAGAGCAAGTTAAATATAGCCCTCTCGTTCGTAAACGATTAAACATGTTAATCGACACTATTAAAAAGACATCTAATTTACGAAAAGTGCAAGTTGCATCAATTTTAAATGATATAATTCTAGCACTAGATTTAAATAAAACCGAAATGACGATGTATATGAATATGATTCGTCGTTATCGCGGCAAATATGATTTCTGATGTCGAACCAATTAAAGAAGCATGAAAGATGATTCTAACCCAGACAGTTTGGAGAAAACGATTGAATTCAGTAATACTGATGCTAGCAGTCTTTTTCAACCCACTTGGCTTCGACGCTGCTTTCAAGCTTGTACTAGATTGGACCAATTCTTATTGGGGTACAGCTGCAATTTTCTATGGTATCTCAGCTTCGTTTTTTATATTGTATTACTTTTTAACTAGAAAAAATGAAGCTAACTGAATTTAGAAAATTGATTCGAGAAGAAATTCAAAAAGCTATTAAAGAGTACGGAAGTTCTACTATGTATTTTACTCCGGGTGGTTTTGAACAAATGTCTCAGAACAAAGAGACGCAACTTCAACGATTTGATAATCTTGAAAAATGGAAAATACGTGCAATGCAACTCGGAGCAGTTATTAAAGATCGAGGCGATGACGTTATTGCAGTAATGCCTAACCAAGATAAAATTGGATCGTTTGATAAAATGATACAATCAGGACAACTTTATCTTTAATTACAATGGCAAAAAAGACTTCAGGCGCAATTGAAAAAGTAACTTTCGGAAGAAAAAAGAACAGAAAAGGAATACATAGCAAATCTAAATCTTCGAAAATTAAAGCTTCGAAAAGTTACACGAAACGATATCGCGGACAAGGTAGATAACTTAAAAATTAAAATTGAAATGGCAGCAGAATTTGAAAAAATGATATCATTACTTTTAAGCTCGCAAACGCAAGCGCATGTATATCATTTGCAAACTGAATCGTATGCAGAGCATAAAGCTTTGCAAAAGTATTATGAAGGTATTGACGCGCTAACTGACGGTTTAGCAGAATCATATCAAGGTAAATTTGGTATTATTAAAAACTATACCAATTACAGTATTAATTCATACAAGTCAACAGCAGACGTTATTAAATACTTCAAAGCTTTACATAAAAATGTTGAAACTTTACGTAAAGATTCTGACGTAGAAGATAATACATATCTTCAAAATCAAATTGACACAGTTAATGAACTTATTGCATCTACTTTATATAAACTTTCCTATTTGAAGTAATTGAAATTCGGTTATGAAATTTTCTATTGATGCATGTGATATTGATAATTTATCAATGACCCTGTATATTTTATTATCTAATATAAGATGAAACATTCTAAAGTTAAGAATCGTTTGAAATCATACTCGAATATTCGTCAGTATGATATTCATCATGATGATTTTGCTATGGATTCTAGCGACTTTGAATATGAAGAACGCAGAAGAAAGCAAAAACTAAAATCGAAAAAATCTACTAGATCGCAAGAGTAACTGACTACATTTGGCCAGTGCTGAAATACAACTGTTTTGTTGAAATTTCATATTTATTTTAAAGTAATCAATTGATATGAATGAAGATCTACGAGACTGGTTCGGTAAAGGAGGCAAAGGTGGAGTCGGCGGCGGAGGCTGGGATCGGTACAATTCATCAGGAGATAGAGTAGGTAAATGTGGCGACGCTAAAGAAGGCGATGCATATTCTGCTTGTCTATCTAAAGAAAAAGCACGAAAATTAGGAAAGGCTGGAAGAGCGGCTTTTGTGAAAAGAAAAAGAGCGGCTCAACCAAAGGCGGCGATGCTAAGAAAGGTGGCGAACGTTCAAAAGGTCAAAAGCCTATCAAAGTTAAAACAGAAAATTTCGCTGACGGTAAAAACCCAGGACGTAAAGGATTATCAAAACGTGTCGGTGTTAGTCAAAAAATGTCAATAGCACAGTTAGAAAAAATTGCAAAGACTGCCACTGGAGAACGTCGACGCATGGCACAGTGGAATTTAAATATGAAACGCGGTCGTATGAAAGAAGAATATTCTAAAGAATTAAATGAACGTATAAAAATTATCGTAAGAGACGTAATTAATAAAATGGTACGTGGTGGATTCGGGACTCGCACTCCAGTACAAATGCGTGATGAAATTAAAGATAAATTAGCATCGGTAATAAAACCTATTTTAAATAAATACGATTACATAACTGAAAATGAATCAGATTCATTAAAAGAAGATCAAATGGTTTCTCAACAAACTTTAAATAAAATTAAGTCGTATAAAATATCATATGGAAAATTCAATCAGAAAATGAAAACTGACTGGATTCCTATGTGGAAAGAAGAGTATGGCAATGACACAGCTCGCATTAATGAACTAGTTGCCCGTCAGTTATTATATCAAATATCAGAAGATTTATTTGGTGGGGTTGAAGAAATAGAATTTGCAAATAAATCTAAGAAACCTACAAATCATTTTCAAATGAATATGTATTTAGGTGATGTAATTTTATGGACTAGTCCTTTTATATACGTCGACAACAATCATAAAGCTATCGCCAGACGATCTGAAATTAAAGTTTTAAATAACGATTATGATGACATAGCGGTTCTAAAAGAAGCAGACGATCCGCAAGCAGGTAAATCAGCGCCATATGGATCAGGATACAAAAAAGTTAATGAGGTAGGTGAGGCATCAGCTCAACCGTATGAGTATAAACTAGACGCTGAAACTTATTATAAAGTTGAATATACATTTACTACTGATTCTGGTTTAGATTACATAGTTAAATTTGACCTAGATGATGATATGGCAGATGTAGTTTTTTTAACGAAACAATCTTTAGATATTGCAAGGTCAGGAGGTAAAAATGCATTTCTTCAAACGTTTAGCAAAGGAGAACTTTTTAAAGTTATGGCTACCATAACTAATATTGTTAAGGAATTTTTAGAAAAATATACTGACATTAAAACGTTAGTTATATCTCCATCTAAAGAAGATGATACCGATAATCGAAGAGCTAAGTTATACTCAGCTTTTATTAAAAAGAATATTGTTTCTAGCAAATATTCATTTAAAGAAAATGGAAAAGAAATGATTATTACGAGAAATTCAGTTAATGAAGCTCGAGCCCATAGACGTAAATTAGTTAATGAACTTAATTTATTTTTAGAAACAAACGTACCGACTCAACCTGATAAATGGTCATATGCCAAGTCGCAAGCCAAGAAAAAATTCGATGTATATCCATCTGCATATGCCAATGCATGGGCTGCCAAAAAGTATAAAGAATTAGGCGGCGGCTGGAGAAAGAAAAAATAATTGCAATGATCAAACTTAAAGACATATTAGCAGAAGATTGTTGGAAAGGGTATCGTCAAGTCGGTATGAAAAAGAAAGGTAAACGTATGGTACCTAATTGCGTTCCAGTAAAGGAAGATGTAGGAGACGATTTTGATAGACTGCAATATTATTTACAATACATTAAAAATGTAGTACCAAGCTCTTTTTCCGTACATGCAGAATCTGATTCTATTATAGTTAAATTACCAAAAATTGATAATTATTAATAACCGTTAAACGAATACAATTAAAGATATGGAATATGTGGTGCCAATAATCGTTGCGTTTATAACAGCTGTCATCGGACCTTCAGTATTAGAATGGGTTCGAAATAAATTTAAAGAACGATCGGCTACAAAATCTCCTATACAAGAAGCTTTAGAATTAAATGAACGAGTCGACTCGCAACTGGAACAACTACTTCATGAACTAGAATGTGATCGTATATGGATAGCACAATTTCATAATGGAGGTCATTTCTATCCTACCGGAAAATCAATACAAAAGTTTTCGATATTTTACGAAAAAGTTTCTGCAGGAGTCAATTCCATACAACATACATATCAAAACATACCAGTTTCGCTATTTCCAAAAGCATTTTCGAAAATTTACAAAGATGAAGAGTTGTCAATTGACAGTGTCGATCAATTGTATGATTTAGGCAATTTTGCTAGGAACTGTGGAACAAAATCCTTATATTTCGTACCGATATATTCATTAAACTCGAATATGATAGGAATTTTATCTATTTCATACAATACGAAAGAATATAAATTAACGCAAGAAGATCGCACGTATATATTTTCTAAAGCCGGAGCGATAGGAGCCCTGTTAGAAGAATATTTAAAAACTAAAAAATCATGAATATCGCATTAAGAAATTTAATTCGTAACGAAACTTATAAAATTTTAGATGAGCTAAAATTGGTTAATGAAACTGTATACAAGCTTCGAACTGACTCCGTAACCGTTAGCGTCGATTCGGATAATCAGAAACTAGTTACATTGAAAGCAGATCAGGGTACGGAACTAACTATGACTACAGAAGAGTTTGTAAAAATAGCTCGTTTTCTTAGAAAAAACGGAATTATTACTGATAAAATTTAATCTGCATACATAAACTCTTCATCATGAAACGATTACTATTATTTCTACTACTCCTTGTAGCAAACTATTCATTTGCACAACCTGGTGGTAATTGTCCAAATGCCGATTTCTCCATGAATGGATTTCAAAACTGGGTTGGTGGGATTGGCAACTGCTGTCCTATTGTGATTACGAATCCAAACACCATTCAAAATGGTCGTCATACCATTATGACTCCTGGTCTAGACCCCATTATTAATGCTCTAACAAGAACACCTCCTGGCACTCCTCAATCCGCTCGCTTAGGGAACAGTCAGGTAGGGGCTCAGGCGGAAAGTTTAACCTACTCGTTTACGGTTTCTCAGCAAAATGCTCTATTTATATATAGGTATGCGGTGGTATTACAAGACCCAGGTCACCCACCTATTGCTCAACCTCGTTTTGAAATGCAAGTTAGAAATCAAAACGGAGGCATTATTCCTTGCACATTTTATCAAGTAGCTGCTGGCAACAACATCCCAGGTTTTGTAAACCAAGGTCAGGTTCGGTGGAGAAACTGGACCACAACCGGCGTCAATCTGTTGAATTATGTGGGTCAGGTTGTTACAATTGAAGCTAGAACGGGTGACTGCGATTATTCTGGTCACTATGGTTATGCATATTTAGCCGCCGAATGCCGCCCACTTCAAATTGATATCACTTATTGTGTAGGAGATACAGTTGCTACCTTAGTTGCTCCTCCGGGGTTTGTGGGTTACCAATGGTCAAATGGAGCTACCACTCAGCAAATTTCAATTGTGAATCCTACCTGGGGTCAAAACGTGTATCAGGTTACATTGACTTCAGCTACCGGTTGTACAGCTCAACTTTCTGCAAATATCAACCCTGTATTACCAAATGCTCATTTTAATTGGCAAAGTCTATGTAATGGCCAAATACAATTTAACGATTCTACCGTAATACCAGGAGTTCAGCCCGCTGTATGGAATTGGTCCTTTGGTGATGGAGGCCAATCATCATTCCAGAATCCAATTCATACATATCAGAGTCCAGGCCCATACAATGTTACTTTAATTTCATCAGCTCAGGTTGGCTGTGAAGATACTGTCACATTACCAATAGTAGTACCTCCAATTCCTTATGCCAATTTCAATATCGATACCCTTTGTGGTTTAACTAAAAACTTTACAGATCAATCCACAATTGCTAACCCTGGCGGTATTGTTTCTTGGTTTTGGGACTTTGGGGACGGTACTACAGATACTATTCAAAATACATCGCATACCTATTCTTCACCAGGTAATTTCAACGTAACTTTAATCGTAACTGACAGTGTAGGATGTTCAGATACTATTACCAAACCTGTCATAATTAACTCAATACCTCAAGCCAGCTTTACAACGCAAAACGTATGTGCTGGTCAGAATATGCCATTTACTAATACTTCAACTATTTTAGGAGGTGGATTAATGAACCACTCTTGGAATTTTGGTAATGGCGCAACTTCAATACAAACATCTCCATGGTATCAATACCCTAATCCAGGTACCTATACAGTAACTTTAATTGTAACAGGCCCTGGTGGATGTAAAGATACTGCAACTCAACAAGTGACCGTTAATCCTATACCAGTAGCGGCCTTTACATTACCGAATACATGCGGACTAAGTGATACAATAACAAATATATCAACAGTTTCTCCTCCAGCACAAATAACCTCCTATCAATGGAATTTAGGAAATGGACAAACCTCTAACCAACAGAATCCTATTTACAATTATGCTAATCCCGGCGTATATAATGTTACGCTAACTGTCACTTCAACTGGCGGATGTGCTGACTCAGAAACCCAACCACTTACAATTAATTCAATACCGGTAGCTTCGTTTACTGCTCCGCAAACTTGTCATGGAAATGCAGTACCATTTACTAATACATCAACTATTTTAGGTAATGCCAACTTAAACTATCAATGGAATTTTGGTAATGGCAATACTTCCAATCAAACAAATCCTACTCAACTTTATGCCAATCCAGGACAGTATTTAGTAACATTAATAGTAACAGGTCCAGGCTCATGCTCTGATACAGTTACTCAAACTGTTAATGTGCCACCAACCCCAGTTGCTAATTTTAGTATTCCTGATTCATGCGGATTGGCTGGCCAGCTATCAAGTACCTCAATTATAGCCCCTCCTGGATTTATTACTTCATATCAATGGGATTTAGGTAATGGTCAAACAGCTAATCAACCAAACACTAATTACAATTATAATGGTCCTGGAGTTTATAACGTTACCTTAATAGTAAGTTCTAATCAGGGATGTTCTGATACCATTACTCAACCTGTAACTATTTGGTCAATACCAACGGCTCAATTTACCCATACACCTACTTGTTATGGAATACCTTTTAACTTTACTGACCAATCAACAATAACCAATTCTCAGATTATAGGATGGAATTGGTCTTTGGGAAATGGACAAACTTCTAACCAACAGAATCCTAGTCATTTTTACAATACTAATGGTCAATATCCAGTACAATTAATTGTAACGGGTCAAGGNGGATGTACAGATACAGTTACCGATGTTATAACAGTATATCCTAAACCAACTGCAGCCTTTGTTCTTCCTGACTCGTGTGGAATGTCTGCTGCATTTACCGACTTGAGTTTATTTAATATTGCCTCTTGGAATTGGAATTTTGGCGATGGTAATAGCTCTAATCAAACAAACCCAACTCATGTATATCAAACTAACGGCA
>JGI10211J34971_10004364_pt1 | contig 11226 bp, 9 predicted proteins | sample Etolagsediment_FD_34971 | JGI IMG/M metagenome (IMG submission 34971)
CCCCCGAGTGGCTTGCGGAGCGGCTGGTCTCGTGGGCAACGGACAACGGCGGCGATGAGTTCGCGACGGGGAAGACAGGGCTCACGCCCAGCCCGGCCGCAGCGGAGGCCATCGTACAGATGTTGTCGGGGAAGGCGTAGCCACAGGAGGACGCAGACATGGGACAGAACAGATCGAACGACCCAGCGTCGGAACCGGACACGGTGCAGCGCGACAGTGGCTTCCGTCGCTTACTCGCCGCGTGCGGCGTGCTGGCGTCGTGTGTCTTCCTACTCAACCTGTCATTCGGGCTGATTGAGATCCCCGACAACCTGCCGTTCATCGGCAACGTGGACGAGGTCGTCGCGACTGGCTTCCTGCTGGCGTGTCTGCGGTACCTCGGGCTCGACGTATTGCCGTTTTCGCGCCGCGTAGAGCGCAAGAAATCGTCGGAACAGGGCGGTTGATTGGGTGACGCCCTCCTCGCCAACGCCAGGTCTATACATGGACACTTACGATTGCGTTATTGTCGGCACGGGCCCGGCCGGGCTCGGCGCGGCGTTTCACCTCAACGACCGCAAGCCCGGCGCGCGCATACTGGTTCTCGACAAGAGCAAAGTCAGCACGGGAGGCCTCCGCAACGACTGCAAGATGAATTTCACCTTCCCGGTGGGATTCCCGGAGGAGACGTGGCCGCGTGACACGGCGCAGCACTACCTGGCGCTGGTCCGTGAGTACCTCGCGGCCCCCTTCATCGCCACAAACAACCTGGAGATGTATCAGAAGCGGGCCGAACGGCTTGGCGTCCGGTTGCTCAGCGTGCGCCAGTGCCATCTGGGCACTGACGGTGGCCTGCAACTGATCCGGAGCCTGATGTCCGAGTTGGAGAGAAGGGGCATTCACGTCAGCCTCGGCGAGACTGCCGTGGACGTCGACCCGGAGCGTCGTTGTATTGTCTCTGACCGACGGGAGATCTCCTACGGTGATCTGATCCTTGCCCCGGGCAGGGGGGGCTTTCGTTTCCTCCAGGGGGCCATGGCGCGTATGGGCGTCGAGTACGTCGACAACGTCGTGGACATTGGCGTCCGTGTCGAAACGCGCGAGGAACGCTACCCGATCGTGAAGGACTACTACGACCCCAAGTTCTACTTCCCGGACGGCGTCCGGACGTTCTGCACCAACAGCGGGCCGGCCTACGTTGTCAAGGAACGCTACGTCACCGAGCACGGCAGCGCCTATTACAGTGTCAACGGGCATGCTTACAGCAGAGCACATGACAGGAGTGGGCTCGTGAACTTCGCGTTGCTCAAGAGCGTGGCGTTGACAGAGCCCCTGGCAAGTGGGCAGGAGTTGGCGGAGATGCTCGGATGCCAAGCCATGCTTCTGGGTGGAGGGCGACCCATCATGCAGCGGGTAGGCGACTTTCGGCTGGGAAAGCGATCGAAGCGAGACACGTTCTGCGGCGACCTGTTTGACTTCGAGCCGACGCTGGCGGGGTGCACCGCGGGAGATATCAGCTTGGCGATGCCCGGCAAAATCCTCCGAGGAATCTGGCGGTCCATGAAACTCCTTGACACGATCGTGCCCGGCGTCATGCATCCCGGCACGATCATGTACTATCCGGAGATCAAACTGTACGCCAACAGGCCGCGTTTCGTGGATAAGTACCTCCGGGCGGCCGAACATCTGTACTTGATCGGCGACGGCGCTGGAACAAGTCGAGGGATTACGGCCGCGTGGGCCAGTGGCATCCGCGCCGCGGACGGTATTCTCATGAGCTGAAGGAACTGAGGCAGACTCAACCCGTGGGCGCGACGGGCACACTCGAAGCTCTTCGGGGAACTGACAACACGGGAGAGGGAGATCCTCCTTAGCAGGCAGCACTGGATCGAGTGTGCGGTACCTGCAACGCCGCAAACCCAGTGGCCGGCCGAATGGAATGGCACGAGAGTGCCCGCTTCTGCACCGTCGTGTCTCTCTGCTGCAGGCGGAGCCATCGAGGAAATCTCCCGCCAGGTGCGTCGGTATCTCTGCCCGTCCGCCACGGGCGGGGGCAGTCCGAAATCCGAGGTGCGAGATCCGAAATCCCGCGCGCGCGGCTATCTTAAGGTTATCATGCGAAAAAAGGGAAGGAAAACTCGGATCGCGTTGAGCCTGTTGATCGGGCTGGTCGTGAGCCTACTCGTCGTAGACGTGCTGTGCGAGACGGGCGCGTTCTCGCGGCCGGCCTCCGATTTCCTGCAGGCGTACTTGCTGAAGCGCGGCCTCGACGCGCGTATCGGCCACTTGCGGTTCGGTTTTGTCAAAGGCGTCCGGGCGCTGGACGTGGTCGTGAACGATGCACGGGAACTCGGCGTGCCGTTGGTGCGGGCCGGCGTGTTGACGTTCGATATCGATACGGCTGCCCTGTGCTCGGGCAAGGTACAACCCAGGGCTGTGAGATTTTCGGACAGCACGGTGTTCCTGCCGTTCTCGGAAGACGCCGGCGTGCCGGCGAAGTGCAAGGCCGTTCATGACGTAGAAGCCGACCTGCATCTGGGTGATGCGGAGATTCAGATCGTGGCCATGCAGGGCACGTTCGGCGGCCTGCGGGTATCGCTCGACGGCGTTGTTGCGGGGCTGGGCAACCAGGAGGAGGATGACGTGGGGACCCCGCAGGACAAAGGAGGCGACAGCCTCAGCTGGTTGGCCCGGTTCCGCGCTTTGACGGATCGCCACCGGGCAGCAGTGAGGCCGGTCCTCGCGTTTGTGGCGCAGAACACCTTCCCAGAGCCCGATGCAGGTCTCGATGTCCACGCGGACATACGGCTCGATGCGCCGGAGAAGACCCTCGTCACCGGTGCGTTCAATCTCCCCGACATGGTGGTGAAGGGGATCGCCGTGCGCAAGCTGAAAGGGGACATCGAGATCAAGGGAAGCACAGTGCGGGTGAAGCCGTTCGGCGTGTTTATCGACAACGAAAGTACACTCCAAGGCTGGCTCAAGCTGGCGGATGTGTCCGGCGACAGACGACTCAGTGGGGAGTTGCGGGGGCGTCTCGGAGCGGACACCGTGCTGCGCATGCTCCCCGGCGACACACTTCCCGATCCGGCGTGGCTGACGGCCTCCGAGCCGGCGGAGATCACGGCAACGCTCAAGCCGTCCGCTCTTGCCCTGACCGGGCTCGATGCGACGGCACGGATGGACTGGCGGGGATTCCGCTGCAAGCAACTCGCTGTGCAGGAGTTGCGCGTGGACACTGCGCTGCAGGCCGGCGTGGTGACCGTGCGCACGGTCGATGTTGGATTGAGCGGCGCCGACCGGGTCACGGCGTCGGGAACGGTGTCGCTGGTCGATCGTGTGTTCTCGGCGGAGATCGACGGACGCTGCGGTCTCACCCGCCGGGCGGCCGACCTCGGCTTTGCCCTCAAAGCGGCCGTGTCCACCGCGACCGGCCGTGTGCCCGATTCGTTCCACATCACGATCCCGCGCACGTCTTTCGATCTGAAACAACTTCGTGCGACGGGCAGTGCGGCCGTGGACGCAGCCAATGTGTATGACCTGGCGCTCACGGGAATCGTCGCCGACCTGGAACTTACGCCGGACATGGTTCGCATCGCGGAGATTTCGGGGTGTTCGGCTCGGGACACGGAAGCCCCCGTGGCAACGGGCTCCATCACCGTCGACCGCAAGGCACGCACGGTATCCGCCGATTTCGCGGGTGCCATCGCTCTGTCGGATCTCCGACGCGCGCTGCCGGAAGGGCGCGTGCGGAACGCGCTCGCCGGGCTGGGCTCGCAGCCGGTGGCCTACACATTGAGGCTGCCGCCCGCCCCGTTTGATCCGGCCAAGTGGACGATCGAGGGCGACGTCTCGGCCACCAACATCCGGTACCAGCATCTGGTTGCCAAGTCCGTGCAAGGGAACATCGCGTGGGACCCCGCCGAACTCTGTTTCACCGATACCAGTGTCGTCTTCACCGACGCAACACAGGTGAGCGCGAACGGCACCTTGGACCGAGACCGGGACCGGTTGACGGCCACGGTCAAGGGCCGTGCGTCCACGACCGATCTCGCCACGATCATCCCGGGCGTGCCGGCCGAACGGTTCCTCCAACGGATCGACAACGAGGGCATCCGCTTCTCTCTGGACCTCGCCGACTGTCCCCTGGCCCCCCGGCAGTGGGCCTTCAAAGGCAAGCTGTCGGCCGACAAGGGGAGGTTCGACGAACTGGAGTTCTCGCACTTGGGCGAGTGCGACTTCGCATGGTCGCCGGGCAAACTCACGGTGCAAATCCCGGAGGCCACGCTGAGGGATGGCGGCGAGCTCCGGAACTGCACGGTGGAGGTGATGAAGGACAAGGCGCTGTCCATCAAGGTGACGGGCGACGGCGTGGCGGACCCCAGGTTCGCTCGCACATTCATCGGCGGCGAACGTCTGAAGGAGTTCTACGAAAACATATGGAAGGACTTCCGGTGGAATCCGGAGAAGCTGCCGGTTCTGTCGCTGGAGAGTCTGCATTTCCGCAGCGACCGGGAGAGGAACGAGTGGGGGCTGGATATCGACGGCGCCATTCGGGCCGAGGACTGCGGATATCGCACTGTCGAGGCCAAGTCTCTTGCCGCGACCGTCGTCCTTCATCTCCCCAAGGAGGTGCGCATCGCCGATATCGAGGTCCGCACGGCCGAGGGCAATGCCGACGGTGAGCTCATCTTCAAGCTGGACGATACGCCTCGATGCAAGATCAAGTGTAAAGGCTGTTTCGATCCCTGGGCGGCGTTGCTCGCCATCAACAAGGATTGGGAGCCGTTCCGATCCCGGTTCCCGTTCGCGCCGGATTCAGACGTGGCCTTTGCCGGTACCATTCCGTTGACCGCGGCGGCCACGCTCGAGATGGGGGGGACGGTTCGGACGCGTTCGCTTGCCACGGGGAAACTGTCCTTCGATGATGTCTTTGGTCAGTGGGCGTGGGCTGGCGAGAAGCTCTGGATCTCCGCGTTCGAGGCCGGCCTGCACGATGGCCGTTTCAGTGGCTCCGGATCGTACAACTTCTCTGCAAGGAAGGGCGATATCGAGTTCGATGCCAAAAGAGTGAATCTGCAGAAACTCGCCTCGGCTTTCGGTGACACCGACAAGTTCAAGAGCGAGGGCGTACTCACTTCCAACTGTGATCTGGACATCTACAGCCTGGACGAGAAGATATGCCTCGACGGCACGGGCACGCTCAAACTGGCGGAGAGCAACCTGTGGGAAATTCCGTTCTTCAGCTTGTTGACCGGAATCCTGAAGCTGCCGCTGCTGGACAGGCTGTCCGGGCTCGGACGGATCACGCAGGTGAACGCCGACCTGGTGTTCGAGAAGGACTCCGTGAAAGTGCCGAAGCTCGTAACCGACGGGACAATCATCGCTCTGGCCGGCGACGGCCAATACAACTGGCGGTCCCAAGCGTTAGACTTTCGATTGCTCGGGCGTGTGCTGCCGCGGACACTCATCGTTCCTATTGCCCTGGACATCTTTTCGCGCGCATTTGAGGTGGACCTGGAGGGGACGGTGAAAGAACCGAAGTGGACGATGATCGGCGGAATCCGCAAGGTGCTCCCGAGCATCCCCGGAATGGGCAAGGACAAGGACGAAGACGAATGAAGATCGGCGTCATCGGCGGAAGCGGACTGTATTCGATGGAGGGGCTTGAGAACGTGCGCGAGGCGGACGTCGACACGGCGTTCGGCGCACCCAGTGATGTCCTGGTGTGTGGGACGCTGTCCGGTGTGGAGGTGGTCTTTCTCGCCCGCCATGGCCGTGCGCACACGATTCTCCCTTCCGAGATCAACTACCGAGCCAACATCCTGGCCATGAAACAGCTCGGCGCAGAACGCATCATCGGCGTGTGCGCCGTAGGCAGTTTCAAGGAAGAGATGGCACCACGCGACATCGTGGTGATCGATCAGTTCGTGGACCGTACGAACAACGGACGTATCCAGACCTTCTTCGGCGGCGGCATTGCCGCGCACATTTCCCTCGCCGACCCCGTGTGTCCCGACCTTCACAGATCGCTGTACGAGACGGCCAACGCCGTGCTCGCAGGTGAGCCGGACGGCCCTGCCGGTCGCCCCCCCCGTGCCTACCCCTGCGGCACATACCTGAACATGGAAGGGCCCGCGTTCTCCACCAGGGCAGAGTCCTTCCTCTACAAGTCCTGGGGGTTGGACGTGATCGGCATGACCAGTCTGTCCGAAGCCAAACTGGCGCGTGAGGCCGAGATCTGCTATGCCACCATGGCAATGGTGACCGACTACGACTGCTGGCACGATGAGCACGAATCCGTGAGCGTCGAGATGATCATCCGCACGCTTCAGCAGAACGCGGAGGCAGCGGAATCGATCATCCGCACCGTGCTGCCACGTGCGGCGGGAGACGACCGTGCATGTCCGTGTCGCGATGCGTTGGCTACTGCCGTCATCACGCAGCCGGGCGCGTTCGCCCCCGAGACGAGGGAACGACTGGATCCGTTGCTCGGTAAGTACTACCCCGCGTAGAGGGTAGATTCACGATTCCGGACATGTTCCGGGACAGAAATTTCGGATTTTCGATTTTTATTCAACCGCTTTTGTGGTAAACTGTTAGGCCCGTCAGTTCCCATAGGGTACAGTCCGTCAATGCAGATACTCAAGACAGCTCTGAGCATTTTCTCGAACGACATCGGTATCGACCTCGGTACCGCCAACACACTTGTCTATGTTCGGGACCGTGGCATCGTGATGCGTGAGCCGTCCGTGGTTGCGGTCCTGGCCGACACGAACAAAGTGCTCGCAGTCGGTGCCGAAGCCAAGCGCATGCTTGGACGCACGCCGGGCAACATCCGCGCAATCCGCCCGATGAAAGACGGCGTGATTGCGGATTTCGAGATCACCGAGGAGATGCTGCGGTACTTCATCCAGCGCGCTCGCAGCCGTAGCAAGGTATTCCGTCCGCGCGTCCTGGTGGCCGTCCCCTCGGGCATCACCGAGGTAGAGACCCGGGCCGTGAAGGAGAGCGCTCTGCGTGCCGGCGCGAGGGAAGTTCACCTTGTGGAAGAGCCCATGGCAGCGGCAATCGGTGTCGGCATCCCGGTCCAAGAGCCGTCGGGACACATGATCGTGGATGTAGGCGGCGGTACGACCGAGGTCGCGGTCATTTCTCTGGCCGGTATCGTCGAATCCCGCAGCATCAAAGTCGGTGGCGACGGCATGGACATGGCCATCGCCCAGTACATGAAGCGGGCATACAGCCTGCTGATCGGTGAGCGCACCTCCGAGCAACTGAAAATCGAGATCGGCAGCGGGTACAAGCTCGAGGAAGAGCTGACCCTCGAAGTGAAGGGGCGGGACCTCATGGGCGGCTTGCCGAAGACGGTAACGATCACGTCGGAGGAAATCCGCGAAGCTCTCATGGAGCCTGTGTCCCACATCGTCGAGGCTGTGCGCGTCACCCTTGAACGCTGTCCTCCCGAGTTGTCGGCCGACCTGATCGATCATGGCATTGTCCTTGCCGGTGGAGGAGCCCTGTTGCGCGGTCTCGACCGTCTTGTTTCCGAGGAAACTGGACTGCCCGTCTCCGTGAGCGACGATCCGCTGACAGCCGTGGCCAAAGGCACCGGCATCGTGCTCCAGGAGATGGACACACTCGCCCGAGCCGTCCGCTCCAGCTCCAAGCGCAAGAAGCGCTGAGAGAACACGTACCGGACGATCCCCCGAGATATCCCCGCTTGAGGTCGACCGGCGATGGAGGACGACGTATGATCCTGTGTACGGGAAGGCCCTGTATCCGTTCGTAAAGGACGTAGCTGAATTCTGGGAGGATTACGTGAAGTGGGAGGACGATCGGTGCGTGATCCACGGCGACGCCATCCACGAGGGGTCGGGCCAGGACGTCAACCCCATTCTCTCTCTGGACCTCGTCCGCAATGCACTCGATCTGGTCTTGGACATGAGTTCCGAGCTGGGCGTGGACGCAGACCGTCACGCAAAGTGGCAAGACATGCTCGACAACCTGAGCGGATGGACAACCCAGCAACTCGATGGCAAGTCCGTCTTCCGCTACACAGAGACCGGCACACCGTGGTGGCGCAACAACACGTTGGGCATACAGCACATCCATCCCGGCGAGGCCCTCGGCTTGGCGAGCGATCCGAGATGGATCGAGGTGGCGCACAACACCATTGGCGTGATGCAGCGCTGGCTGGACGGCAACGGCTCGAACAGCTTCTTCCCCGCCGCCGTGCGTGTCGGGTACAACCCCGGGACAATTCTTGATCGACTGCGGCGCTACACCGGCAACACGTATCCGAACGGATTCCAGAGGGGGACCCGCACGGCATCGAGAACCTGAGCACCGTGCCCAACACGATTAACGAGATGCTGTGCATGAGTCACGTTCCCGCCGGCTCGGCCCCCGGGACACAGTCTTACGACAAGTCCAGGCGAGACATTGGTGTTGAGAGCGAACGCTCGACAGTAGGGAACCAAGCATGCGGCTTGGCGCATCGGCCGGTTGCGGAGAACTGGCTCTTCAGGGGGGATCCCGCACGCCACGTGGAGGCGCAGCATCTCGGACATGCAAAACGGCGCAGCGGGAAGACACACTGCGCCGTTCCGTGTCTCGTTTATGAGAACCTACATGGTGACGAAACCAAAGAACAATCCCAACGCCACAGCCAGGATGAGGATCAGTCCAACGATCATGATCTCTGTCACGTGCGTTTCCGGGTGATGGCTCGTCTCCAATCTGAAATGGTGCCTGCTCATTGTCGGCCTCCTTTCTCGCGTCACTGGCCGATCCTTAAGGGCTCGGCCGCGTCGGCCACGTACACCGTACACGGATTCATAGCTTGTTCCGTGCCAGGCAAGTCACGACAAGGGATCGGCCGCGAGGAGCGCCCGTGCTGGACCGGGGGGTTTCAGGGGTATATTAGACCCAAATCGTGCTTCCGCCGCCTTGGCGGGCGACCGGCCCGGCCTTGTCAGACGCGTCGCCTGGCGGACATTCGACAGCCAGAGAGGGAACAGTCTGGATGCCCGTGAAACAGCAGTTCGAGAAGCAGTTCCGACGTATTTTGCAGTCCAGTCTGCAAAAAGCGCCGGAGGAGATGCTCGATGAGTACCTCCAGATCTGCATGCAGGTTACCGGCGCGAGCGGCGGATCCATACTCTCCGAGGAAGGCCCGTTCCTCAAGTTCGTCTTCTCCGACGTCGAGGCGTTGATCGGCATGAAAGTGCCATGGGACAGCATCGCGGGGGCCACGGCCCGCCAGAACAAGATCGTATACACATTTGCACCTGCCGACAAGCGACACTACACCGGGATCGACGCCCGGGTGGCAAAGCAGACCCGGTACCTGCTCAGCATTCCCATCCTCGCTGTTCACTCCTCCAACGAGTCATCCCGGCGCCCCAAGAGTTCCGGCGTGCTCCAGCTTCTGTTCGAGGACAATATCCTGCCGGATCAGAACACGGACGCCCTACCGCAGGAGTTCAGCATCGAGACGCTGAAGGAGGAGACCTGCTACGAAGAAACCCTCCAGGAAGTTTTCTGGCTCCTGCCGAACATCGCGTTCGGCATGGAGGTCATGCGCCTGCGCGAGACGTCGTACCAGGTGATCCACGAGCTGAAGAACAAGCTCATCGGCACACAGTCCTGGATCGCGTGTCTCAGAGAGGATCTGGAGGACATGGACGAGAACATCGTCGAGGACGAGACCATCAAGGAGGACATGGAGCTGGCCGAGACGGCTGCCCGTGAAGGTGCGGGCCTCGCAAAGGGGTACCTGCAGTTCACCAAGATCTACTCGCCGCAGACGCGCGAAGCCAACCTGAACGATGTACTTGCGGCGTCCGCGAGCAATGTCCAGGCCTTTGCCGAGAAGAACGGCGGCGAGAGCGTGACGGTGGAGACCGATCTCGATCCCGCGCTGCCCGTCTCGGTGGTTGACCCTGATCAGCTCAAGATGGCGTTCTTCAATCTGGGTAAAAACGCTGCCGAGGCGCTCATCGAGTTGGGCACGGCGACCCCCTCCATCCGGTTCTCGTCGCGGCTGGATGGCAAGACGATCCACATTATGGTGGCCGACAACGGCCCGGGNATGCCCCCCGAGATCGCCGACAACCTGTTTGTGGCGTTCAAGACCAAAAAGGTGGGAGGCACCGGACTCGGGCTGACCATCACGAAGAAGATCATCGACGTCCACGGTGGCATTATCCAGTGCAGGACCGGGAGCGACGGTACGACGTTCGAGATCGAGTTCTGAGAGACAGTTCAGGATTGTGCCCCCTGTTTACCGATACGCAAGGAGTAGGACCCATGTCGGAGTACGAGTACGAGAGTAACGATCCCGAGAGTCAGGCGAACAAAGCCGAGTACAACAAGCTCATCGACAACATCAAACGCCGGATGAACCCGGCGAGCAACACTGTGCTCCTCGTGGACGACGAGCGCTCCATCCGACGCCGCGTCGCCCGCGACTTGAAGAAGAACGACTCCAGCCTCGTGATCTTCGAGGCGGAGAACGGACAGGAGGCGCTTGACCTGCTCGCGGAAGTCCGTGAGAAGTACAGCCGCGATCCCCTTTTCATCGTACTCGACCTGAACATGCCTGTGATGAACGGGTGGGAAGTCATCGAGACGTTGCGCAAAGACTACGAGGCCAAGGGACAGCCCCAAGGCATCCCGATTATCGTGCTGTCGTCAACCAGCGGCGAAACGGGATTCGCGTTTTTCAAGAAGTCTGTTCACGGTGGCAAGGCCCACTACAGTCCGTTGGTCACGGTCGCAAAGGAAGCCTGCATAAACCCGGGCAAATACGACGCCAGCGGCGAGAAGGGGCTGATTTCTTGGATGAAGTACTTCATGAGAGGCAACTGACAGCGAAAGGAACACTCAATGGCCAGCATGATTCCCATCGGCACACTGATCACCGGCGGCAAGGCCCCGGACCTCATTCCGAAGCTTGTTCCCCACGGCTTCGAGTCCTTCAGCCTCACGTTCTGGCAGACAACCGGTGACGCCGACATGCCGGAATTGGCCAAGCGCGTACGCGAAGCCGTATCTGACACCGGCGTCGTCATCTCCACCGTCTCGATCTTCGGAAACCCCCTGACCGGGCACGGCAGCAATGCCGACACGCTGGCCAGTTGGGAAAGGTGCATCGACCACGCGCGGCTGTTCGGGGCCGACATGGTGACCGGGTTCACCGGTCGGCTCGTCGACGAGCCGATCGATGCCTCCATCCCCAGG
>JGI10211J34971_10004365_pt1 | contig 11223 bp, 15 predicted proteins | sample Etolagsediment_FD_34971 | JGI IMG/M metagenome (IMG submission 34971)
AAGCGATATCAACAGTGCAAANAGCACCCATTATTTCAGATATCTTAAATAAGGCCAGCCATGGCAAATTATCCAGATCGATTAATTCTGTTAGCCCTGGCGTACCGACCAATGCTACGGTGTTTTTGCCTCCGTGCTGGTCAACCTCTGGATATAGATTTATACACCTTTGAGCGTCCAAATTCTTGCTCCTAAGGGTATATGCTGGTCCTATGAATGGTATTTCAGACATGATATCTTATGCTCCAAAATCAGGTATAAATGTCAATGTTCCTTCTGTGTTGTATGCCATGAGGTCACGCAACATTGCAGCAGCATCTTGTTTAAAATCGTTTGTAAGAGGATTGTCATATTCTGCGTTCAAGACAACTGCCAGATTATATGTTATTGTTAAAAACCATTCTGCAGGAAAATCAAAATTATTGGCCGCAGCATCCATGTCCTCAATCTGGCGTTTAAACGTAAATCGTATCTGGTCTGTAACATCATCAGCGGTAGGCCAAACATATAAGACACCATCGTCAATTTGTGGATCATAATATACAGTGTTGACTCTGCCGGTGCTTGATTTCAGCGTCAGATTAAAGTATTTGTCCCTAACAACCACATCAATAGGCGTTTCACTATCATCAGAATTACGCACCCTCGCCTTCATAATTTTTAACGGGCGCTCTATAACACTGGTGTATGCGTACACTTCGTTATCAACGGCCACAGCAGCGTCCAGGGGCGCCGTAATTGTAATAGTAGTACCAGTGGGTGCGCCATTCACTGTTGTCCAATGTATGTCGGTGCTGCTCGTTTTAATGCCTATTACGTCACCGGTTGATATTCCAGTAATTGAGTCAACATCTATTGTTAAATCGCCAATAACTCCAGCCGTGGCTATTTCAGTTTTCACAAGGTCATCAACCGTTGTGGCATGGTCTGTGCTATTTGGCCCAAGAGTGTATGATTCCTGACTGGCAGCTTGAATAAGTACGCCCTCTGTTCTTGTCCAGAGTTTTAATCCCTGAGTCTGCCAGTGTTTAATCATCATGTTCAGGTTTTCAGACGCTTCATCATATTCTTCATTTGTTGGTGTTTCGCCTTGAGCCAGCGCACCAAGCTTACGCAACGCAGAAGCAATTATCCGATTTCTATTTAATGTATAATCAACACTTCCAGAAGTAGCCATGTTTAGCGGCCCTCTCTAAATCGGTTATAATAAAAAGTAAAACGCTCTAAACTTAAACTCTTTGCCAAACAAACGATAAATCCTATGGGATGACATCTTGCACCATAGAAATTAGCCTTTATTTCGCGCCATATCCAGTTCTGAGAAGTATCGTTAAGATGATATAGTTCGTGTTGTCGTACAAATAACTTAACACTCCAAGGCAAATCACCACGCACCTCAACCGTTCTGGTTAAAATGTTGGCATGTCCAAACGAATTGCCAATCTTTCTTTTTGGTACTGCATTTATTATCGCGCCTATTTTATTCATGAATTTCCCTTGTCATGATAATCTCAAGATATGGCTTATATATTGCCGAGTCGTTAAAATAAGTCCCCGCTATGGTGGGATTTAAAAGCGCCCCGCCGCCAGTAACCTCTGTGCAATCACCGTTATCAAAATCACGGTGATTTAATATGCAAAAATCCGCAGAACCTTTGCCTATTTTTGTTTTCATATATTCAAGGGCCGAAGCATTAAGGGCTATGCTGTTTGTCTCTCCGTCTGCTTCCCATGCCGTTGTTCTCCCAAACTCAATGCTACCTATGGACGCATAGTCATCAACACTAAGTGGATATGTTGCCAAAGACTCCACAACCACAACATCATCTGTCCCGTCACTATATGATGTTAAAACAAGGTTGGCTGATAACGTTCCCATAGAACTTGGCATTGTTGCTAAAGACCTTGAAAGTCCAGACAAATCAAATGGAAAATAACCTCTAAAGCTTCTATATGTTCCTACACCTATATAAGATGCAAAGTGATATCCGGTGGTTATGAAGGATTCAGTAACGCTTGTATAAACCGCAAACCCAGAAGTGCTTGCTCTTAGGGTTGCAAGGTTTGTGTCTTGAGCATGGATAAATCCATCTGTATCAGTTGAATAAACAGTTGTTGTATCTGTATCTGTTATTTCTTCAATATAACTGTCCACGCCCTCTGGCCTGGGGTTTTTAACCGGCAGGCCATCGGGTCGAGGAGTTTTGGGCCTTTCTTGTGGATGACGGGGTTCCCAATCATCGGGGCACATTAGGAACCCGTCATGGTCTTTCCTTAACTGACTTGCTTTAAACACACGCCCGCACCCATCACAAACAGCATTATGGTCGCCTTTTTTATAATAAGTTTTGGGCATAATTGTTCTTTCCTTAGTTCGCTGAAATATGAGCGCCAGGCATAAGCGGTTCATATCGTATATACCATGACATTGTACCTGTCGCCGTAGAACCGGTTGTCAAATCAATAGTTCCAACAGGAAGAACAAAAGACAAACCGTCAGCAGTTGAAACGCCAATGTCTGTACTTAGGTCCATTGCTGTTGCAAACGTATTTGTCAAACCAACCGTTGAACCAGCAGCAGCAGCGTTCATGTCAACAGTTCCACACAAATCTGTATCTGCTCCAGTTGTCGGGTCCATAGTCAGCTTAATGGTTGTCGCCTTTGATTCTATCACCGTTCCAACAACGCCCCAAATGCCCTTAACAAATACAGGACCACCGCTAATAGCAAAGATGTTTTGGGTTGTTGTCGCAGGCAAATTAGCCGCAGGACGATAGACAAACTTCTCTGTCATGTCGAAGAACGGTTCAGCAGAATTGTCATAACTGGCAATAGCATCAGAATCAAACCAAGTATTGCCATCCATCCGGCAACTACCAGGGTCAATGACCGTTGTGTACTGGTCGGACGTACAACGATTATTCATAATAATACCTGTTGAAGCACCCTGTAGTTCAATACAGAAGTCGTTGGTCTGATAATTACGAATAACACAGCCGTCAATGGTTATCCCAATGGGCACACCAGAGCCAAAGCCGTCATTAAATATAGCAGCACTTGAATAGTCGCCCAAGAATGTTGAATTACGAATCTCAATATTATAAGGGTCTTGTTCAATGCCTATGGCAGCAGCGGTTCCAGTATTGGTAGTGCCAGTAAACTCACAAGACTGAACAATAGCCTTGTTTGCAAGCGTGGTCATTTGGACACCCGTAAGAGCTTGCCCATCACTGTCAGCAAGAATAAACTTACAACTATCCAGTGTAAAATCAGCAGCATTTACATAAAGACCACGCAATCCGTCTATACCGGTTTCATCAAATATGACGTTCTTAATAGAACAGTTTGCCGCACTCACAGAGTATGATGCTGTTGCAACTGTTGAAAAAAGAATCTGTGGGCGCAATTCGCCTTCCCCAAGTCCGATTATTGAAACCCCGGCAACATCCATGTTCATGCCACCAGAAACGATAATGGTTTCAGAATGTCCAGGCTTAACCATGATTATATCGCCATTAGACGCAGTACAGCGCCCGATAGCATAGTCAATGGTTTTCCAGGGACGTTTAAACGTACCCTCGTTGCCGTCACTTCCTGCATTGTAATCAACCCAATAAACATTACCAGCATAAGAATTTAACACTGGCATATTGTCTATTGATACGCCGTCTTCAAAACGGCTAAAATTACTCATTTCCGCACTAACCATAGCAAGCGGAAGCAGGAACAGAAGGCACACTGTCAAAACAATAGTCTTTTTAAACATTTTGTGCCTCCTTATCACACGCCAGGGCTTCCATAAACGCCACGCCAATCTGTCCAGCCGAAAGCATATCTTTCGTCTGTCTTCATTTTCAAGTTGGCAGTATCAAAATCATTGTCCTGTTGTGGCGCACTCAACGCTTTTCTCTGGAACATTTTCATTCCATCAGGGCAGTTCGTCCTGATAAAAAAAGCATCTGTGTCGGTAAAATAATGGTTTACCATTGCTCCACCTGGCAACATACCCATGTTGCGAAGCGCATTGATGTCATTGTTCGCAGTGTCAACCCGAAGAACACTCTTAAAAATTCTTTCAGCCTTAAAGTTTAGGTTGTAAGGAATGTGTAAAGACTGTCCAATCAAGCTGATTTTTAATCCACGGTCATTGACAGCAGCACCAATCTGAATAAGCAAATCTTCAATAGATGCTTCAGACAAATCAGCCGGAATAGCAAGATGATTACTCTGTGTTCCATTCTTTGTGACCTGGGCAGTAGATATCATCTCAACACCGTTGCCACCTGTATAATCAGAATCAAACGCACGATTATACACATTGGCTGCAATGTTTTCCTTGGTCTGACGCATACTAAACGCCAGAGCGATTGTACGCTTCTTGGCTAAGTCCTGGGGATACTGATTATCGTCAAGTTCATCCTCGGTAAGAATATAACCAAGTGCGTAACGAATGTTAACGTACCTTGTAACGTATCCCTGTTGATGTGTGTCATATTTGACCGTACCGCCCTGTGTTTTAACAGGTGCAAGGCCAAAACCGGTAGCAAGAACGTCTTCTTCATACGCTTTCTTGCTTGTAAATGAGCCAAAAAGGTCTTTGTACTCAATCGGGTGTTCCTGATAAGCCAACCCCCACCACTTATTTACTCCTGGTTGGAGCGCTTTTGCAAAATCTCCAGTGTTAATAGGCATTTGTCAACCTCCTTTTTTTTATACGCCCGTAGTGTAACGCAGGCTGTGAAGGTTGATTTTAACCCGCAAAATTGCGTTCGCACCAAGTACGTTGTCAGGTGTGTCATACAGCCCCAAAATGCGAAACTGTAACGTGTTTGTGGTGGCAGCAGTGCTTGAATCAAGCTTTGCACCACTTGTGCCAAACGATGTTGAACCAGTTCCTGCAATCCAATCAGCATTGAGCATCATGTCTGTTGCGGCAAGGGCGCCATCAACAGAATCTTCCCGAACAATAAATTCCTGGTCAGGGTCATCAGCAACATAAACATACGATGCTGTGGATGTCGGACAATAGGTTGTGTTAAGATCTGGTGTAGTCCTTCCACCCACCGGCTCGAAACCAACGATAGCGCCTAAAATATAAGCACCACCGCCAGCAGTAGCAACAGTAACCGTGGGATGAATCCCAAGCGTGTCAGCAGACCCAGCAGGTGTCACTAAGTCGCCAACATACAACGCGGCTCCGTTGGTAGATGGTATGAAGTATTTTGTAATTCTTCCGCTATTTGGCGCACCGGCTACATTTGAAACCGGAACAAAACCAAAAGCATTATCGGCGTTTGCCATTTTTAAAACCTCCCATATAAATCAGGGGGTAAAGCCCGCATTATCAATCTTTATGCCGGGACTTCCGTCTGCGGCTTTGGGCTTATATCGCCCCCCATCTGAAGTATTTCCAATATCGCCGCCAAGAATGGCATCTTCGATAACCTGAATTTTTGCCTTTTTTGCGGCTCTGTCTTGATCGCTAAATTCCTTCCTGATAAGCATGAGATAAGCTTTCATTGGTTCCCCGCTATCTTTTGTCCCAACGGGTTTTGAAAGCCCACTTCCCTTTGTAAAATGTTTTTCATTCCTTTTGTCAAACTTCATTTCGTCTTTTCGAGCGAAAAAGTATCCGGCAGCCAAGGCATCCTGAAGCCTTGAACCATCGTCATTTATCCAGCGCCCAACGTACCCTTTTGGTATGACACCATCAAGTTTCAGGCTAAGACCTCCAAGCGGCCTACGTTCGACTTTACGTTCTTTTCTTTCCTCTTTCCTTTCCTCTCCTGGTGATTTTGTCATTTTCCTGTCTCCTTATTTTTTCACAACCTTTTTGGGCTGTGTTTTTGTTTTGCCAATAATTACATCTCGTTTTGGCTCAACATTTTTAAGTGGTTTGAGGCTGGCCTTAATGACTTTTTTACGAGCCATAAGGACCAAGCCCCCACGTTTAAAAGCCTTGTCAATATCGTCTGTTGGTTGCCCCTCTTTTGTAAAAAGAGAAAAACCTTTGCCAATAAGTACGTCCACCTTAGAAATCCTTGGCAAACAAGGTTCGTTAAGTTCTAAAAAGAAATCTTTCATTTTTTTTTGCATTTTATTCTTCTCCCCAATACACCTTCAGGTATTCTGCTTTACTTTTAAAGGTTCCGTCAGCAACAAACTCATTACACATTTTTTGTGCAGCTTCAGGCATATCACTGAATGACTTGCCGCCTTTTTTGGTTGGTGTTGGTGTGCGCGGTTCAGCCCCATCTCCATTGTCTCTGTTAAGATTGCGGAAATTATCAGGGAATTTTGCCTCTATTTCTTTTGTAAGAGCATCAAAATAATCTTTCCCCTTTAATCCGGGCTTTGTTTTGTCAATATAAAGAGCAACAGAATTTGCATAGGCCGTCATGTCTGGATCAACGCCATACCACTTGTTTTTATCGTTCCACTCATCAAACTCAGGCGGCACTAAAACTTCTGGTTTTTCAGGTACTTCAGCCTTTGCTTGCTTGGCAGCGTCTTTTGTGAGGTCTTTTATTTTATCTGTGGCATCATCATAAGCCGCAGTATCAGCCTCCTTTACTGCTTCACGCTGTTTTATCTGCAACTCTTTCATGGCTTTTTCATATCCACGGGCATCGGCAGATTTCGCAAGCTTTGCAAGTTCCTGTATCTGGTTTAAAGATTTGGCTTGCATTTCTTTTAACGAAGCAACTTCGGCAGAAAGTCTTTTTGCTTCTTTTCTGGCACGTTCTGAATTTTCCTTTACAATGGGCAATATCTTCTCGCCACGTTCCAGAAATTCGTCTGCACCACGCCAATCCTCTTTCTTTCCATGAAACTCATCTAATGGCTTCCAGCCCATGTCCATAGCTTTTTGTTCAACTTCTGTTACCTGATTTTCTTGTTTCATTTTTTCGTCCTTTCCTAACGTTAATCCTCCAAAATAGCGATTATGTCCTTATCTTGAAGCAACCAGTACGTTTCTCCGTCATTGCCTTTTGTGTTCGTGCCAGAATACTGGCTAAACAAAATGCGATGTCCTACCTGTGGGATAGGTTCTTTCCAATCAGGGAATGTATCACCACCAACTGCTATAATCTTACCCCTGATTTGTGCAAATTGTTCAGACTCAACTGTCTGGTCGGGCAAAAAGATTCCTCCATCTGTCTTTTTTTCAACAATGTCAGGTTTAACCAAAACCTTATACTCTACCGGATGAATACCTGTCTCATTCGACATCTTTATCCTCCTTTCTTTCCTTTAAAAGTAAAAATATCTCCTCATACACAGCATATTTCCCTACCTTTTCTGCATATACCTGTGCTACCTTTTCTGGTCCAGAAGCAGGATTAAACAAGGGGACTCCCATCAAGAGGTGTTCACGCACCGCCTGCTGGCGGCCCTGCAATATTCTGTGGAACTTCTGGAATGGCTGGAATTGGTTGAGCGCCGCCACCTCCTCCTCCGTCAGGTTTGTTATTGCCATTTTCATTTCCTCCTGTCTGTATTTCAAAGATTTTCAGCATGTTCTCTGCCTCTGCCTTATACATGCCAAGCTGTTGTCCTGCCTCTGCTGCTTCTGCCAAAGCCAAATTCTTTATAACCTCGGACTTTATTTTCTGGATATCGAATTTCATTTTAAACAGAGCGCTCTCTGATTTCATTCTGTCTGTGTCAATTTTTTCTTTATCAAGTTCCAGTTTCTGCATTTCCAGTAAAAGCGCAGGGTCTGGACCTGGCGGTTTTTGCTTATCTGGCGGTGGAAGTATTTTCTCCGGTTCAGGAACTTCAAGCGCCTCAAGATATCTACAATTTATTTCATAATCCTCAACCCCTGGCGCTCCTCTCATTTCCATCAACAGTTGCACTTTCTGCATACGCTGAATATCAGAACTCATTGAAGGTTCTGCTACCGGAATGATATCAAAATCAGACAGGTCATAATCTTCTCTTGCAACTTCCTGTTGTGGTCCGTCAAGTACCCTAAAATAATAATTATCTTCAAGGAACTCAGCATTTAATTTAGCAAGTTTGCCAAATTCTTTCTTCAGGCTGCGATAGATGCGTTTATATATAGCGTTAAAGACCTTTTTACCTTCTTCCATCATGGCAAGCATAGTTCCCATAGGAACTTGCGATAAGGTCGGCAAATCAGCCATTATGCCATGCAAACTTGCAACTTCTTTACCAGCATCAACCATGAATCCAAGCAACTGGAATAGAGTTGGTGATGGTTCTGGCCAAGGAGCGTCCTTAAAAGCAGACTGTAATAGTTCTGGTGATATTTTTACGTTTTTATATACACCCGGCTCAAGTGTCATATCTCCAGACATGCCACCGTATGAAGAAACAAGACCACCACCCATGATTTTAGCTCTACCAGCGTCAAGTAACTGATTTACAACGGTATTTATTGTTTCGTTAATTGGAGCCAATAGTTGTCCAAAGCCAATGTCATAAAAAGAACCGTCAAATGATGGCAAAAACCCAAATTTTGTAAAATGCGAGCGAGCCTCAATCTTCATAAGTCGCCCACTTGCGTTCAATTTTATATCGTCAGTCCCATATCTTGCAAAAATCCTTACAACCTGTGTAGAATCCTTGTGAACCGTTACAATATATGGTTCCTCGTATCCATCTTTGTCAAGGTCAAGCCATCTGTGCTGTTCATAAAACTCATGTAAGGTAGCACCTTCGTCAGAGTCGTCTGTATCGTCTGTGTTTCCCTGTAATTTAATCTCGCCAGACACCCATGTTCCTGCACGTTGTTTTTCTTCTATGTCGTTTTTAACGAATTTGAGGATATGGGTTATCCGGCGAGCAGTTTCCGTACTTTCAGCAGACTGAGATACAATAACCTCGTCTGGTAAGCATAATTCGCTTTTGTTTTCATCATCGGTCTTAGACCAATATGTTTTTTTAAACAAGCATCCAACAACAGGAAGCATGTGCAATAACTTATCCAGGCCTTCTTCCCACGTCTTGGACTGGTACAATAATTGCCATGACATGTGTTTAGAAACACGGTCTGCCCTTTTCTGTTTTTCTTCATTGTCGTCCTTGCCTATAATGGCACACCTAACTACCCTGTTTCCCTTAACAATCTCTGGATACGCTCTTGATGCAAACTGAATTGCAGTTGTAGTAAGTAATGGATATTTAACGTTTGCAGCGTTCGGCCACGGAGTTGACTTTGTTTTTTTGGTTAGTTTTGCAAGCTCAATGGCCTCTTTGGTTTGCTGAAGCCATTCATCGCGTTCGGTATCGTCTTTTTCGGCTCCATCAACAACCATGCGGCCTATTTTGTTTAATTTTTCTTCGTCCATGCCAATGGCAATGTTTTCAGATTTTATAAACTTTCTGAGTTGTTTTAAGCTCATTTAATCAATACCCCGTTACGCTGTTTGCGCCAATAGCCTTGGTAGCAAAACTGTTATCCACACATTGATAATCAGGCTCAACACACGCCCTTTGCAGTCCTGTCATAATCAAATATCTAAGACAGTCCATAAGGTGGTCGTTTGCTTTTACAATCTTGCCCTTTTCGTCACGCCTATAAAGCCGCATTTCTGCCAACAATGCCACACAGTTAGACATTATTTTAAGTCTGCCGGTAACCATCCTGTTCCACACGGTCAAAATGCCAGCCTCAACCGTATTGTCTGCTTTCATAATATCAAGTCCAAGGTTCTGATATTCCTGCATTAACCTCGAACCGTCTTTCTGATTACGCCCGTCAGCAGCAGGATCAATTACGCCTGGTATCCAAGTACCACGTGCATTTATAGCTTCTGCATGAACCGGCGGCATACACTCGCCCTGTTTATATTCTGACCAGATATACACCGTATCGTCATCAGGGTTCCAGGCTCCCCACAAAGCAGCAGTAGCGTTCCAGCCAACATCTAACGCATAAGCCATCTTCCACCAATAAGGAATCTGCATAGGGTCTATAAGCAGTCTTTCTTCTCCAATAGGATAGATAGCTCCAGAGCCAAGTTGAGGGATTCCCTTGGCCCTGGCTTCTCTCAAGTGCAGAGGAGTTGCACTCCAGAGCCTTTCTTTATCTTCTCTACTTAAATGCGGAGCATCATCCCACGTAGCCTGAATAATAAATTTTCCAATTTCTTCTGGTTTATGGAATTTGCCGTCAGGCATAAACGTCAAAACAACGTCCGTCAAACCCATCAAAGGCGTAAATGTCAACATCATTAACCCCTGTGTCGTCATTGTACGCATTAAACACTCAGAATAAATGTCAAGAGGACATTCTTCATCCAGCCAAATTATATCTTGTGCTGTTCCCTGAAAAGAGCGCCGCTTCTGGTCATAAGATTTAAATTGACAATAAGATATCGTGCCAGATTTATGTTTAACATGAAAGGACTCTATGGCATCCGGAACACTACCAGCCTTTTTCTTTGGCGTTCCAACAATAGAATCACCAGGAATCATCCCGGTTCCTATTGCTTCTGGCGCCCCAAGCAAAGTTTTCTGTAAAATATCACGAACTGTCTGGTTTGTATCGCCAGCCGCCCACACCTGAACACCGCGCTCAAAACGTCTTCCTTCCCACCAATCTGGATATTCGCCAGTCATGTGCAACGTCACTTCATAAGCACCGGCTATTGTCTTGCCAACACGATTTCCAGACATAAAGCAACGCTCGTACCATTTAGCCCCGGCAGCGAAAAACTTCAAGTGAGGAATATATAAACTTCTTGGAAACTTCCCTTCGTCTGCAAAATATGCGCCAATAGCCTTACGCGAAGCCCTACGATTTAGTTCGCTTTGAACCAATATGTATTGCTTTAAAACATCCCTTGGCATTTTTGCAATGATTTCAGGAGTTATGTGTTTTGTTGGGTCCAATTAGTTCCTCTTTCTTATATATTCTCCAAGCAAACCTATAATCAATACAACCCCCCAAAATATCAACGGAAAACACACTGCCAAAATATCTCCAATCAATCCAGACGGTGTTGTCGGGCCAAGTTCAATCATTGAACACTCGTTAAAAACAAACCCCAAAAATATACCGCCGCACTTCCAAACCCTATAACAAGCACCCAAAAAAGTATAAAACCCAGCGTCTTGTCTCGCACACTTGTCGTCTTATACAATTTGTCAGCCACCACTAAAACCTCTCTCAGACTTGAAAAAAATTTTCAGAAAACCCAATTCCTATCTACAAGGGGGGGGGCTTTCTCTAAAAACAAGGTTGTCAG
>JGI10211J34971_10004366_pt1 | contig 11217 bp, 4 predicted proteins | sample Etolagsediment_FD_34971 | JGI IMG/M metagenome (IMG submission 34971)
ATGATTGATAAAATTTTTCATCGGCACTTAAAACGGCAACGAGATATAAATTACTCATTCTCCAAAACTTAAATGTGTTAAAGTAGAAGTAATTGCATTAAACATTCATTAAAATAAAACTTTAGTTATGACACGATTCTATTATTTAATTCTAATGCTGGTGGCTTGTGTGATTTTCCCGGGTACCACTTTGACAGCACAAAATGTAGCTATCAGCAATGATGGCAGCGATCCCGACCCATCAGCCATGCTCGATATCAAGTCCGAAGCCATGGGTTTGTTAATCCCACGAATAATTGAGTCGAACCGCCCGGCAAATCCTGCAACGGGATTGTTGATTTATCAAACTGACAACGAACCCGGCTTTTACTATTTTGATGGAGCCGCCTGGCAGAAGATCATCATCCAGGGAAGCATCGGAGATTTTACAAGCCTTAAAGGCAGCAGCCTGGAAATACAAAACAATGCACTAATAAAAGGTGATTTGACGGTTGGAGACAATTCTGATGGAAAAAATTGTTTCGGTTTGATGACTGTCGGACAAATAAAATTACTTTGTGATTTTAACGAAGGCTACACACTGGTTTCCGATGACCAGGGAACATTAGTCTGGACAAATCCTGCCGGAATAGGCTTGCCCGATCAGGCATCCAACACAGGGAAATTTCTTACCACCGACGGAACGGACGCATCATGGGATGAAATTCCTTCCCTCCCCGACCAAACCGGAAATTCAGGAAAATATCTTGCAACCGATGGATCAGATCCTGCATGGTCTGCAGTGAGTTTCAACAACCTGACGGATGTTCCCGAAAATCTGGATACAGATGTTACCGATGACTTTGACGGCGACTACAACAGCCTTAAAAACAAGCCCACCAATGTAAGTACCTTTACAAATGATGCAAATTATCTTACAGAAGAAGTGGATGGTTCGATAACCAACGAAATCGAACTGCCTGTGCAAACCGGGAATTCGGGAAAATTCCTGACAACCAACGGAACTGCTGTTTCATGGGACGAAGTAAATTCCCTACCCGACCAAACCAACAATTCAGGAAAATACCTTACCACCGATGGCAGCGAAGCTTCGTGGGACGATCTGGAACTGGGAACCATGGCAAGCCAGAATGCTACAAGTATTGCAGTTTCCGGTGGCACAGTTAACGGAACCAGTATTGGCTTGAGCACGCCGGCAGCAGCAAAATTCACAACCATAAACACAAGCAGTAACGCTACCATCGATACGAAATTAACCGCGCAGGATATCGAAGCCTACGGTTCTGTTACTGCTACCACCCTTACATTAACCGAAGGCGCCGGAGAAGGCAAAGTACTCACTTCTGATGCCGATGGCAACGCTTCATGGCAGGAGGTAAATGGCCTGCCCGATCAATCGGGAAATGCAGGTAAAGTCCTCACCACGGACGGAACTGATGCAAGCTGGCAGAGCAATGACAACCTAAATCTGGATCCGGCCCCTGCAGTTAATTCTGCGAGTGGAATAACATCAAGTGTGCTTGTTGATGAAAATACTCTGGGGTTTGCCGCTGCTTTATTTGTTGCTCCCGATGGAAATTACGAATTGGCCAATGCCACCGATATCAGCACCATGCCTTGTGTGGCCCTTGCCGTGGAAACCGGCACCGGAACAAAAAAAATACTTCACCAGGGATATGTACGGAATGATGACTGGAACTGGACGGTGGGAGGTATAATTTATGTTTCCACTACTGACGGGGTTTTATCGCAGGAATTCCCTACCGAAACAGCAAACCAGGTGCAGATTGTCGGTTATGCTACTGCTACAAACAAAATATTTTTCAGCCCTAATTTTATGCTCATCGAATTAAATTAGGGAGGTTAAAATGAATTTAAAATTCATAATTATTTGGACGTTTTTCATGTTGCTTAGTAATGCAGGCATTTCTCAGAAAAGTAATAACCATACAACCCGAAAAGCGGGTGGTATATTTTCAGGTCGGATAAAAACGATGGGCGGAGTCCCCAAAGGAAATATCAAAGGCATGGATACTGATCCTGTACCGGGAAACAATGGGTTACTCAACAATCAAGATATTGGGAATGGAAATGTTAGAGTTGGCTGGACCCCTGCAACTGATTTAGAAACTGAAAGCTCCCAGTTACAATACGTAGTTTGTGCCACTATATGGCCTATTTTTGATCTTGAAGTATTGGAATCTGATTATCGCATAGACGAATATGAAAAAGACATAAGTTTTAAATACGCAGAACTTACGATGGGAGATACCTGGAATATTTTTGTAATTGTAAAAGATGAAGCCGGTAATAGAGTTCTTTATGAATTTGATACCCTTACCACGAGTTACAATGAGGTTCCAGTACCATGGTGCGATGTAGGACAGCATGGCGGATGGTTTGTGACCGTTGATAAATATGGTAATGAAGTTTGGAGTCCAAATGAAACTATGGTATTATGGAGATCATCCAAAGATGATTCAACACCTTTAACTGATCTGGAGTATCTTGTTTATTACTCACTTGAGGATAACCTCAAGACATTAGAAGATATCGAAAGAAATGGAACACCATGGGGTAATTTCAAAACTTGGCTGGATCATGGTTGTTCTGAAGATTATTCAGTGTGTTTTAATGGACAATATATGACTTGTTTGTATATTGACACGATTAAAGGGTTGGAGGCAAACACAAGGTATTACTATAATCTTGTAGTAAAGGATGGTGATGGGGGGATGAAATGTTATAAATCTGCTTTGAATGAATCTGTTTATAATACCACAGGTATTGACGATCTGCCTTTTCCGGGTGGCGATGGTGATATTATAGCAACGGTAATCAGTCCGGTACAGATTAATTTGGACTGGAGCATTGGCTGGGACGACTATACTGGTGAAGCTGATCTGGAATACCTTGTTTACTATTCCACCTCCGACAATATTTCAACAGTTGATTCGTGCATAACTAATGGAACGCCATTTGGTTCGTCTGCTGCAAATATAGACAGCGCACAGGTAACAGGCCTCAAGGCATCCACAAATTACTATTTTAATGTCGTGATAAAAGATGGAGGCGGATTTATGAGCTCCTATAACATGGTAAATGATACCACTGAATTTGATGATCCCCCATCACCAGGCGGGTCAGGCGAAATATCAACAACAGTTGCCGGTACCACACAAATCAACTTAAACTGGAGCTATGGCACCGATGATAAAACTGCACAGGCTGATCTGGAATACCTTGTTTACTATTCCACATCCGACAATATCACTACTGTAGATTCGTGCGAAACCAACGGAACCCCTTTCGGTACGTTTACGGCAAATATAAACTCCCAACAGATAACTGGCCTGACCCCAAACACAGATTATTTTTTCAATGTTGTGATCATAGATGCTTCATTAAATAAAAGTGCCTACAACATGGTAAATGACACCACCGATATCGATTATCCGCCAACGCCCGGCGGGTCGGGCGAAATTCTGACTACTGTTGCCGGCACCACGCAGATCAATTTAAGCTGGAGTTATGGCAACGATGATGTCACTGCTCAGGCTGATCTGGAATACCTTGGATACTATTCCACATCCAACAATATCTCTACGGTAATTCAGTGCGAAGAAAACGGTACAGCGCTGGGTTTGTATGCTGCAAATATTAACTCCGTGCAGGTAACGAATCTGACACCCAATACAAATTACTATTTCAATGTGGTGATTAAAGATGTTGCCGGAAATAAGAGCGCTTACAACATGGTAAATGATACCACTGAAATTGATTATCCGCCAACTCCCGGTGAATCCGGAGAAATTCTGACTACTGTTGCTGGTTTTACACAAATCAACCTAAGCTGGACTTATGCCACGGATGATTTAACCCCACAAGCTGATCTGGAATACCTGGTTTACTATTCCACATCTGACAATATCACAACGGTAAACGAGTGCGAAGCCAACGGGACTGCTTTCGGTTCATTTGCTGCAAACATAAACTCCAAACAGGTAACCGGCCTTACCATTAGTACAAATTACTACTTTAATATTGTTGTGAAGGATGGGATGGGATTTAAGAATGCCTACAACACAGTAAATGATACCACCGATACGGATTACCCTCCCTCTCCCGGTAATTCAGGTGTAATATCATCAACCTATACCGGAATATCGCAGGTAAATCTAAGCTGGGATTATGCTACCGATGATTTTTCCCCCCAGGCTAACCTGAAATATCTTGTTTATTATTCTGATTCTGATAATATCGCAACATTAAGCCAATGTGAGACAAATGGCACGCCGGTAGGCTCCTTCACTGAGAATATGAATAGTAAATCTGTAAATGGCCTGACTTCCGGAACAACCTGGTATTTTAATATTGTTGTGAAAGATATTCCCGGATATAAATCTGTTTACCAGATGGCCGGTTTCACCACACTGATAACAGATGATCCTCCGGTTGCAGGGAATTCAGGTATCATTGAGGTTGGTACAGTAACTACCAGTGAAGTAACGCTGAGCTGGACAAAAGCTACCGATAACGCATCTTTACAGGCAAATCTGAAATACCTTGTTTACTATTCAACTGTCGATAATTTGGGTACTGTAGCCGATTGTGAAAACAACGGAACAGCATTCGGCACATATGCAAACGACATAGCAACACAAACAATAACAAGCCTTGCACAGGACACGAAGTACTATTTCAATATTGTGGTTAAAGATGAAGGTAACAACAAAACCTGCTACCAGACGTGCAATGCAACTACTGATAAAGCCTCTGTTTTAGCCATTGGCAGTCTGCACGAGGGTGGAATCGTAATATACCTTGATGGCAGTGGCGGAGGCCTGGTGTGCGCCTTAACCGATCAAAGCACTTCGGCAGAATGGGGCTGTTATAACACTGCACTAACCGGTTGTGAAGATCAAAGCATCGGGGCAGGGCAGGCAAATACTACGGCTATTATAGCCGGTTGCAGTACTGCCGGAATTGCTGCGAGAATTTGTGATGCTTATGATGATGGTACTTATTCTGACTGGTTTCTCCCTTCATTTAACGAAGGGCAGGAAATAAAAAATAATCTAAGCGCTATCAACAATGGATTAACTGCAAATGGTGGCGATACATTCTCCGGAGATTACTGGACTTCCACACAAGCCTCCTGGGATCAAAAAGGAATTCGTCCTGACAGGAATCTGGATGCATGGACCATATTTGGTGGACCACCTTTTGCAGATAAAAATGCATCCTTAAGGGTAAGAGCAGTAAGAAAATTTTAAAAATCAAAATGATGAGAAATAAACAAACTGAATTTTATCTCCGGCAAAAATAAGTATGAACCAAATGTTTAAAATTATGAAAAAGAAAACTTTACAAATCGTGTTGGTCCTTGTTTTTTTCATAGGGCTTTCAATGGGCCTTCAGTCCCAAAATGTAGCCATCAACAACGATGGAAGTGACCCTGACCCCTCAGCCATGCTCGACATAAAGGCTGAAGCAATGGGATTATTAATCCCTCGCATTACTGAAGCAAACCGCCCGGCAAATCCTGCCACAGGTTTGCTGATATACCAAAGCGATGCCATTTCCGGTTTTTATTTCTACAACGGAACCGCATGGAGATTGGTTACACCACCTGATGGTTTTGGCACAATGGCTTCACAGGATGCCGATGATGTTACCATAACAGGCGGTACAATAGATGGTGTTGCCATTGGAGCGACAGACCCTTCTACAGGTAAATTTACAACGCTGATAAGCACTGCCGCCGCCACAGTTGGAGGAGACTTTACTGTTGATGGTGGTAACGATATAGCATACAACTTTGTAGTGAGTGCTACCACGGGCGAAGTGACTGCACAGGGAGTAATAGCTGGCAAGGAATTCCAGACCCTCAGCGGAAATCTACGCATTGCTGAAGATAGTAATGACCTTCCCTGGATTAATGTTTTGAAAAATGATAAAAAAGTTTTTGAAATGGGCCTTGGAACGGATGGATCGGGCGATCCTGCCGGTTACGGACTGAACATCAACAACGAAAACGGGCAAATGATGACAGGCATGGGTTATTCACACGGAGAATGGGTGAACGGTGTGATGGACCCGTCAACTACAACCATTGGCGGATTTTCAACCGACGGTGCCGGCAGTGTATTGTTACAGATAAAATCATTAACCGTAAAGGAAGACCTCTTCAAAGCGGACAACCTGGGTAATGTCATGCTGAGTAATGACCTTTCCGTAGGGAATGATGCCACCATAACCGGCAGCTTAACAGTTGGACCAGACATCAATAAAGGTGTAAATAGCCTTGCTACCATCAATGGTACACTGGTAATCCCCAACGGGGCAAGTGACGGATACTTCCTTAAATCAGACGAATCAGGTAACAGTACCTGGTCGCAAATTGCCAATACACATATCTCAGGCCTCGGAACAATGAGCACTCAGGATGCCGATGATGTTGAAATTACTGGTGGAGCAATTGACGGCACTGAGATTGGCGGTACAACCCCTGCTACTGGATACTTTGATTATCTTGAAATCCATACGGGTGAAAATGCATGGGGGTTATGGCATACAGACGGTACCTATGATATCGGAACCTATGCAGGTGAAGGAAATGAGGTCTCCGGTGGATGGATTGGCACCTATTACGATTATCCACTAATTTTCTTTACAGGGGACAGCCCCGAACAGATGGTGCTTGATACCGATGGAAATTTGGGTATCGGAATTGCCAATCCACAATCGCGCCTGCACGTAAATGGCGATTTCACATTGAGTGGAGCTGCCACACCAAAAGGGTCAGTGGGAGGAAATGCATTTATCAGCGGTAACTTAACGGTAGGTTCACCAAACAAAGCAGAGTTTGGAAATGCAACAATAGGACAAAAACTAACGGCCCAGGACATTGAGGCCTATGGGTCTGTTACTTCAACAAGCTTTACCATGACCAATGGAGCTTCCGACGGCTATTTCCTCAAATCCGATGCCTCAGGAAACGGATCTTGGGCACAAATGGCCAATACCGACATTTCAGGACTCGGCACCATGAGTACCCAAAACGCTGATGCCGTATCCATTACAGGCGGTGCCATTACAGGTACCATAATTGGAATAGCAGAGGGTAAAAGCGGTGAAGCAGCCGCTGCAGCATTTACAACCATTAATGCAAGCAGCAACGTTTCAGTTCAAGGAAATGTATTTGTTGGCCCTTCATTAAAAGGTGAAACCGGCGGCATGGTTACTGCCCAGGATGCCTCCATCACGGGATCGGTAACGTCAACAACACTGCATGTTTTAGAAAACGGAACAATTGATGGCGATTTAAGTGTTGGGTCACAATCTTCAAAAAGTGGAGCTTTCAATGTTTCTGGAAATAGTGGCGATGTTTCAACACAAGGGTTTATTGGTGTTTACGATGGAACCAGTTTAATTGCCGGTCAGGGACATTATGATTTAATGAATATGAATGTAAGTGGTGTACTTACTTCTGGCGGTCAGGCAGCTGCAGCTGTTTCAAATGGTACTGACTATGCATCGTTGGCTGTGATGAATGGATTAGATATAAAGTTTGAAGCCGATCAGGAAGGTAATGTTGACTTAACAAATGATTTATCAGTGGGTAATGATTTGAATGTCGGACTTATTTCAAAAGCTTCTACATTTAGTGTTGATGGCGAAACAGGTAATACTTCTGTTGGTGGTACACTGGGAGTTAGCTCCAATGCCTCAGTTTATGGAAATTTAAATGTTGGACCTTCATTAAAAGGTGAAACCGGCGGCATGGTTACTGCCCAGGATGCCTCCATCACGGGATCGGTAACTTCAACCACACTTCATGTTACAGAAAATGGAACCATTGCCGGTAATTTAACTGTTGGCTCCCAGTTAAAAGGCTCTGGTGGAGGGTTGATTACTGCTGAGGATGTCGAAGCCTATGGCTCTGTTACCACAACAACTCTCGGTGTTGACCAAAATGCATTGATTAGTGGAAATCTGACTGTTGGTCAGGAGGTCAGCAAAGGATCAGGAAGTCTTTTAACGGTTAACGGGATCCTGGCCTTGCCTCAAGGTGCAGGAGACGGTAAAGTACTAACTTCAGATGCAAACGGAAACGCCAGCTGGGTTGATGATAAAGCTTATGGTTACGTTTATTCTTACAATAATTCCAATAATGAGTACTTTGTGGGTGATAATATTAGGTTTAATGGAAATGAAGCTATGCTGAATATGACACATACTCCTGGAAGTGATTCGCTGTATGTTCAGGTAAGCGGAACCTATATGATTGACTGGATGGTTGTGACAAAAACCCTTTATTCGGATGGTGATTATATTGAATCTTATGGTCGTATGGGATTAACGGTTAATGATGTTCTAAAGAATTCGTCTCAGGTCGTTTTTGGGAACTACTGGGGCTTTTTCAGGCCAAACGGACATTTAATTTTAAATCTTGATGCTGGTGATTATGTCAGCATTAAGTGCACATCTATGGATGATAACGATAATCCATCTTTTGAATTAGATTGGAGCCTCCAGGCTTCTTTGCGTATAGTAAAGATAGACTAGAGTAACCTTCATTCATACTAATTTTTAATTATAATTAAAATCATAATAAGATGAAAAATAAATATTTAATCATAGTATGCTTGCTGAGCTGGGGAGCCATTCTTCATGCCCAGGGCATCAAAAACAACGGCGCTTCCATTGTGGTAAAGCAGGGCGCTGAAGTAGTGATCGACGGCAATGACGGCGGTTTTACCAACCAAACCTTCGACGGTACCGACGGACAGATATTCCTCGATGGACGGATTACCATGCAGGGAAACTGGTTTAACAATGCCGGGGGAACGGTTTTTGCCAATCCCGACGAAACAGGCCTGGTGGTGCTGGGTAAGAATCCCGTAAAGGGAATCCAGCAAATGGGAGGTAGCGGTGTTTCGCACTTCGAAAACCTCACCGTGAATTCAGGTACCACAGCCAAAATCCTGGCTGATGCCGAAATCCGCGTGATGTATAATTTTATATTGAACGGAACACTGGATATCTATGGCGATCTTTTCATCGAAGGCACTTTTACGAATAATGGCGAGATCACCGGAACCGGAACTGTGCACTACGAAAGCACTTCGCCCCAGGTGGTAGCCCCCGGGTGGTACCCCAATCTTGTATTGAACAATCCCGGAGGACTAATACTTTCAGACTCTGTGTATGTGGAAACAGAATTGGTGCTTTCGCAGGGTTCGCTCGTTTTGGGTGATAAAAACCTCGTGCTGGGGCCCAATTGTATCATCACCGAAACCAAAGCCCCCGGAACATGGGTGGATGCCACCGGCACAGGCATGGTCATCAAGCTGTTCGACAAGGTGGGTACTTTCGAGTTTCCGGTGGGTAACTTTGGAACTACGCCGGTATATTCTCCGGTAACGGTGGAGATTATTTCTGCCGCTTTTGACGATGCACAAATCTCGGTTCGTTTGAAACCCGAAGTACATCCCGATAACAATACAGGGCCGGATTTCCCCAACTACCTTACCCGCTACTGGGTGGTGGAAGCCGAAGGATTGTCTGATGTTGAATACAACATCCGCTTCGACTATTCCGAATCCGACGTGGTGGGAACGGAAGCCGAAATTGAAGGTGCCAGATTTATTGTTGCTGATGGATTGTGGAAACATTTTCCGCATGTAAACAGCGATGAACATTACTTTGAGGCTTTGAATCAGAGTAGCTTCTCGGTGTTTACAGGAGTAATGGAAAACCGTAATCCCGAAATTGCCATTTCCTACCCTGCAGACGGTGGATCGGTTTATGATACCACGCTTACGGTAACAGGTACAGCCTACGACATCGACGGTGATTTGTGGGAAGTATATCTGCGCGTGAACGATGGTTCGTGGCAACTGCTTTCAGGTAAAGAAAACTGGAGTCTGAAGCTGCCTTTGTCATTCGGGAACTGGAAATTTGAAGCCAAGGCCGTGGATTACCAGGATGCCGAATCTGTTGCTGATGAGCACAGTATTTACGCAGGGGTACATATGATACCGCTCCTGGACCATTGGTCGCATTTTTCATCCTTCCTCGATCCCATTGATCCGGATATTGAAAGCATCATGCAATATCCCGTTGGCCAAAACCTGATTACAGTGATGGTGAACAACACAGGGGGCATTTACTGGCCACCTGAAGGTATCAATACCATCGGGAACTGGAATCCGAAAACAGCTTACAAAATAAACATAGATGAGCAAAGCGCTGTTTTATTCAAAGGGGATTTGCTAAGCGACCGCATAATCCAGTATAGTTCCGGGCCTAAATACCTGCCTGTCCTCTCCAACGTGGAGGTTCCTGTGGATGTGGCTCTGGAAAATCCGCAGCAGGATGTGCTGGTGATGTATAATCACATTACCAATGAAATTTATTGGCCTGATGGTGGTATTTATACGCTCACAACTTTTAAACCCGGTGATGGCTACCTGGCCAACTTTGTCAATCCGGTAACGGTTACTTTCCCGGAGTATGATATGACGCCCGCTAACGTAAAAACCAACGAGCCGTTTATAGCAGAAACAGGCCCATGGCAAATGGCGAAAACAGGCGAGGTTCACTTGATTTCCTTGTTCAAAAGCGCTTTTGCAGCTTTAGAAAACTATGCATATATAGGGGCATTTAATGCAACCGACGATTGTATTGGTTTTGCAAACATCACCGAAAAGGATCAAAACGTACTTTTAACTGTTTACGGGGATAATCCATATACAAGTTACAAGGATGGTGCCGAAACCGGTGAGCTGCTCTCGTTCAGGGCTTATGATGCTGCAACGGGTCTGGAAACTGTTTTGGAAGCTACTTATAACGAAAGTTTCCCTAACTACGACGGGCTGTTTGCTTCGGAAGGGTTATCTGCCATCGTGGCCTTCAAAGAGGGCGCTACCGGACTTGGTGGTTCAAACATGCTTTCGCAGATAAGGATTTATCCCAATCCTGCCAAGGATGAGCTGAACCTGATTTTTGATAATATGGATATTACAACAGGTGCACGCATCGCTCTGGTGAGTTCGGCAGGTAGCGTGGTGCTCCAAAAAGATATCGTGCAAAAACATACAAAACTGGATATTCAGCAAATTCAGCCGGGCTTGTATGTGCTTAAAATTTTCCGGAATGGAGAGTATTTGTTTAGGAAGATAGTTGTCCAATAAAAGGATATAAATTTGT
>JGI10211J34971_10004367_pt1 | contig 11216 bp, 22 predicted proteins | sample Etolagsediment_FD_34971 | JGI IMG/M metagenome (IMG submission 34971)
ATTAGTTTCTTTTGCTGGCATAAAACCTTGTTCAACAACCTCGTTTAAACGCGAAGGAGGTTGCTCTTCTTGTTGTTTTTTACAAATTGGACACCATGTTTTTGTCTTGTAGTGTATATAATTTGTCTCACATTCACAATCCCAATATTCTTCTGTTAAATTTATTTTTTCGCTCATAGCATATATCCTGATTTTGTGGTTAATCATGAAAATATAACGTTAAGCATGATCGGCGGCGCTTTTTGCCGTCCGCTCTATGCGCTGGTTATGCCTTTTCATATGTTTGTTCAAAAATATCCGGCTTGCATGGATAAAATTCTCCGGCTACGCCTTTGATAATGTAGTCATTCACATTTGCGAGATGATCACCTTCAAGCGTGTTAATGATAAATGTTTTAGAGCACATCTCTCCTGGGTTCCATTTTGCGAGGCCCATCGCCATTATCTTATCCCAACTCTCTTTGGTTCCCGTCCATTGTACGGCATCAATAACAACGGGTTTTTTTCTATATTTTGCCATGATGTTCCTTTCTTGCTGTGATGAATATGCCTGGGGAGTTGAACCCCACCAACCCTCTCGGATTTGCGATCTCTTTCAACAGCCGCTAAGCTATTGTTTTTGATCGTAGCTGTTTCAGACATTGCCATGGTATCATCCACAAAGCACTATCCCATGTGCTGGCATATAATTTTTATTGATCACATCAATTATCTTCGATATATGGCGTCACTTTATATACATGGTGTGTGACGACATCGTGTTGATCATACAGTTCTTTTACAGCTTCTTTGATTTTTTCTTTATCATCTTTAGTAACATCGACATAAAATTCAACGAGCATGCCTTCGCAGATCAGATCATAATTATATGGCATACCGTTAGATGTCATTTCAGAGTGTGTTTTCACAATTATGACTTTCTTTGGTGTTTGATTGTTGACAGTTTTTCAAATTCTATCCAGAATGCGCCCCAGATTATATTATTATTATCAGGCATGCCGATTTTAGCTATTTTGTTGATATGATCAACATCTTGGCAGTGGTACAATTTATTATCATACCAATAGTTGTTACCAATTGATGGTTTCATCATGATATGTCTTGTTTGATTTTATTTTTTTTAGCTATTTTCAAGATATTGTCAGTCAAGCAGTAGCAGCATGGCCCTGATGTATCATATAATTCTGGACAGGCGCACCAATGGGTGTCATGCATTGTTTTTGTATATGCAAGAATTTCGTGTAATGCTTTGTAGTTTTTGTTTAACATTTTTATTTTATTTAGCATCTTTATTCTCCTTTTGGTGTTGCTTAATTGCATTAGCGATTATAAGGTAAGGGTTATTACGAATCATTTCTTGTTTTATTTTTGCATTTCGATCCATATTTATTGACAGGTGGATAAGGAGAGTTGCTATAGCAATTTTATAATTTAAATAATATATAATTATTGCATATCCAATGAGTCCAAATATAGTTGCTATAATAAATGAGTGCATTGCTTTCATTTCAATTTTTTCTCCATCTGTTTATCTTTAATTGAAGAGTCATATAGGTTATCACGTCTTAATATATTCTTCGTTAAGATGTTGATTCTGATTATCTGCATCGAATCCTAATGCGCAATCATAGCAGATATAGTCTCCCGAAAAATCAAACGATCCTTTTCCGTTTTGGCCGCAACAAACGTCACAAACAGCTTGTTCATCGAATTTTAATTTATTTGAATCCATTTTTTTTATTTCCTGACGCATAGCCATATCTTTTCATTTTTCTTCTTTTCGAGTTTGCGATCTCTTTCAATCGCCGCTAAGCAAAAGGTTCATGTGCCTCCATTACATTGAGATGCATTCTTGCCATTGTTTCATAGCATCTACGGCGTTATCGATGGCATGTGATTGATCCAGATTTTTATCAAAGTACATGTGCAAGGCGAACACGGCGTCGTATATGCCAAGCAGAGCTGCGCGGCGGTATGGGTCTTTGATATATCCGATCAGATCATCTAATTGTCCGATCACAAAGTTGGTATATGTTTCTGGTGTGTTTTCATTTTCGATCATTGATTGTTGCATTTTAACGAACAGTTTGAGCAGTTTGGCGCTATCTTTATCTGTTGCTTGTTTCCAGCAGGTGTATGCGTGTTCGCATGTATCTGTGATGGTTTGCAAGATTTTTTGCAAGTTTGGGTCATCACATGTGGTATTTTTATTGATAGCGGACACGATTGCTTCGGCATAAATAATAGTTGCGATGGTATTGATATATGCGCTCATTGGAATATCCTATAGATAAAAGTCAGGGACTATATAGCGTTCCAGTGTTTTATTGTTTGTAACGATAGCGCCTTCGGGTCTGCTATGCACGGGGCGCACTTGATAGAACATTGAGATGACAGCGTTCAGATTTTCATCGTCATCTACTTCGATGCCAATTTCGTTTTCGATTATCCATGCCAGTTCATCTTTAAACAGCACTTCGCGGCAGATGTGTGCCATGGTATTCTCCTTTGGACGATTTGTGTGAATTTAGCAATGCGTGACATCTATGGCAATTTTTTGTATTTTTTCGATGGTGTTAAATGGCACAAAGACGACATCTTGGTTGCTGATATTAAGGTTTATATGATCTGGCAAGGCGATCATTTTGACTGGGCTAACAAATTGATAGAGTTTATATATTGTTGCTGTTTGTTCGATGATAATGCCTACAATTGTCAAATTTGATTTGGTAGTAATTTCAGCCAGAACTATATTATCTTGGTTTGTCTGGATCATTCATATATCTCCGTGTGTTGTGTGTTGTATTAGTATAGATCAGCCGGGGCCTCTAAGGACGATGCGATGCTCATCGGACATATCGTAGCCATCAGATGAGCTTGCGCCGAGATAACATGCGATGCAAAGGCGTGTGAGGGTAACGCCGTTAACGGGTTGGTCTGGTACTTTATTGATGCCGCAACATGTGCAGGTTTTTGCTTCTTTGAAATTATCATATCTGATACGCTTGTTATTTTTGGTATAATCGAGCATATCAGTTTTGCGGATGCCGTGTTTTCGGCAGAACGTTACAAGCGTTGTGGTGCCGACTGATATGATATCGGCAATTTCATGATATGGTTTTTCTTGCAATATCATTTGTTTGATTTGCTCGATATTTTTTTCCATATCTTGTTGTCGACACTTGTATTTATTTCTTTTCTTGTTTAATTTTTCACGGTTGGCCAGCCCCCATTTATGCGCAAAGGCGCTGACCACATATTGTGAGACGCCGTATTGGTTTGCAATTTCTGAGTATGTGAGGTTTTTGATCAACAATTGGCATACACGATAAAAATCTTGTTCCAATACAGATATCTTGTATTGTTTTTTTGCCAAGCGGCTTGTGTCGATCTGTGGAATTTTCAGCATGATTTTAAAGCAGCTTCTTCGATCAGGTTGCGTGAAAAGCTGAGTTGTTGCAGCATTTGTTGGATAAGATCGCGCATTTGTGGGTGAGCGGCTTTGGCCGTGCGCAGTTTGATTATGTGCATCAATTCGCGCATGTTGCAGCTCATAATGATGGTTGTGGCCATATCTTGCGGCAAGATGCCGCGCGATATTTGTTGGTGCAGGCCATGTGCGGTCATAAATTGGTAATAGGTTTCGATGTTTTTCATTAGGTCAACATAGCGTTGTTGGATGGCTATAGGCCAGCTATTGTAGCCGTGTGGTTTGATGATTTGCATATCGTCATATTTGACATAGCGTTGGGATTGTACGGAAAATGCGCACAGGCGATGGCGTGTAAGCTCTGCCATCATTGCGCGGGATGTGACAAATTTGATAGTATACAAGCTATGTTCCAGCACGCTGTGGTGGCCGGACTTAATTAGGGTCTTGATAAAATTGATATAGCTATCAAATGTTATTTTATCATGTGAGTCATAGCAAGTTCTTCCGGCTTGCTCGATGATCTTGAGATTTCTTGTTAAGGGTTCTGTGATGATCTCACAGCTTTGATCAATTAGTTTCACGCATAGCCTCCTTATTTTTCTTTGACTTATCTTTAATATTGTCTTGATATATCCAATCTATTTTAGGTTTTTTAAATGGCTTGCCGTCTTTTCTAAGGCATTGTCCGGTATAGACGCATTGTGGATAGTCATCGCCAAAGGCAAACTTGACTTTGATTTTGTTGATCTTAATTGTGATGTGATGATCGGAGATGATATCTCCAATAGCGTATGGATTGTTTGACATTGCATATTCATACGCTAAAGTCATCTTGTCTTTTTGAGCTTGCTGATCAATTAAACGCCTTTGTTTATAATACTCTTCTTTAGTCATATATGCATAATCCTTTTGATGCATTAGAATACAATGGCATTTTTATTCTCTACAACATATCGCATGAAGCGTATTATGACATAGTCATATATCTCATAATTATCATATTCCATGATATCTGCGCCGACTTGCATGCGCATTTCATTTATAGTGTCTTTATATACATTTATATCGAAAATAGCGTAGACCATTATTTTTTCCTAATGATATATATAGCGTGCAAGAAGCCTGGAAGCCAGCCACACAGGGTTAGTAGTATATTGATCCAAAAGTGTATGCTGCCAATGCCGACTTCGACAAATACGCCAAGTGGTGGGATTAGATAACTTAAACATCCTACGCCGATATCATGTTCTGCGCTGTCTTGTGTCATTTGATTGCTCCTTTGATTTAATTTGATTTAATTAGTGAAGTTCCATGTATTTTCTTGCAAATTTGCCACAGATATGCCGTTGTGATAGTACTATTGGCGTATCTATTTGTTTGTGGCCATTTGATACAATCGTTCGTGGTGGCCAGTAGTAACACTCGCCATAAGCATCACTATCTGGTGCTTGTTGATAAAAGCGGCAATCTTCACAAGTGTAATTAATATAGCTTTTGCTGCCATTTTCCGTGGCATAGCTAAACGCATCTTTACTCATCAATGTCCTCCTGCTTTATTTGTAGCACTTCGGCTATGAGCGCGGCCATTTCTTGCGCTTGTTGTTTTTCAGATGGCCGATATTTTATTATGACTCTTGGATACTCACACACATAATGCTCTGGCACGGTTTGCAGATATATTTTCATCTATATGTTTCCTTAAAGTTAAAAGAAAAGCCGGTTGCACCCTTTCAGCTCTTATGCACGTTTATCCAAACGCCCCTGACAGCGTTGCGAGGGAAAAGATTTGAAATTAGACAAAAAAAATCTCTACTTATTTATACAGGCACACCGGCTTAAGGCACCTGTGGAGGTATCAGGGTCTTTGAGCAATCTATTGCAATTGCAAATTGTGTTTTGCGATAATTTCTTTAAAATCATCGATGCTTCTGGCAATGCCGACTACAGCGCCTTTACTGCCAAGTTCATCGAGTGTTTTTTTCTGTAATACAGTAAGGCGTCCATTAGGAGACTTGCATTCAATGCCGATAAACGTTCCGTCAATCGCGCCAAATAAGTCTGGAAAGCCATTTGACGCATATCTGCCACCATGGTATTTATACAAAAAGCAGTTATTATGCTTATTTGCATATCGTAAGATATTATTTACGACTGACTTTTCAGATGTTTTGTAGCCTGCTCTTGGCATCTTGTTTATCCCTTATGTTTAGAATATCCATCGACTTGCTGTTTTCTTTCAAATAGTAAGCACGGTAATTACTTTGTGCGTGTTGCCATGTGATCCACGCTTGATCCCATCGATAAATTGGGCAATTTTGATTATCGCGCTTCATGCCTTCGATGGACTGGTTTGTTTGAAGGCAGATCAGCTCTCCGATGTGATCTTTGTATGGCAACAAGGATTGTGGTAGATCATCATCGCTGATGGGCTTAAACACAAGGTGTTCACATCTTTTGCCATCCAAGCACCACAAACGCGTGGTGTACTTGTGCGCATCGTCTCGCGCTAATGACCCATCTTTAGATAGTGTGAACTTAATTGCCAAAACTGCCTTCCCGTCTTAATTATAATATTATTAATTAATAAAAAATATATAAAAAAATAATAAAAAAAATCACAAGGCATAAATATGTTCAAACAATTGTTGTTGGATTATTTGTTTGGCGTCTTTGGTGCAGTATTTATCTTTGATTTGTGTGCAACCAAGCTTATCTGTGTAAAAGCTTGTGATGCGTTTATTTATCCATTGTTGGCAATGCATGCATGTGACATCTTCTTTGAGCGTTGCGCACCTTTCGGGTGGCATATAAGAGCCGCAAACGGTTTTGTACACACAATGCTCTGAGGTTTTTGAGTTGCAAAATTTTTTGTCGTACAAAGATAAATGTTTGGTTTTTCTTTTCACAAAAACGCCTCCTATTAGATACCTGATGAGCCAAAGCCTTTGTCATTGCGAGTGGTGTTGGCATAGCGTTCATTAAATATCTCGTTTGATATTTCCTGAACGCTTAGCTCGTTGTTTTTTATGATCAGCAACTGAGCGATGCGGCTTTTTTTGGAGATATTCATACTCATGCCATCGCCATTATTATTGTTGCGCAAGATGACTTTGATTTCGCCGCGATAGTTGCTGTCTATAATGCCGGGGCTATTGAGCACACTGAGTCCAAATTTCAATGCATTGCCTGAGCGCGGGCATATCAAGCCGCAATAATTGTTTGGAATCTTGATAGCAATGCCGGTTTTAATGATTTTATAACGCCCTACGGGTATCATCATTTGTTGGTTTGCGTACAAATCATAGCATGCATCTGATGGGTACGCTTTTGATGGTAAGATTGCGTTTGGATCAAGCTTTGTGAAATATATGGTATGACTTTCTTGCTTGATTTGGTTGATGTGATTGATCAATAGATTTGCTTGGGATTGTGAGTCGGGTATGGTTTCAATATATTTTAGCACTTGTTGTGATGTGTAACCTGTTTGATCTGTTTTGATGATGGCCATGCACACTTGTTCTAAAGATAGCTGGCCGGATTCAATGGCTTGTTGAAATCCTTGCGCGGTTTGTGCGGTTTGTTTGGTCATATAATATCCCCGTTTTATGTGCTTTGTTATGAATTAATAATTTTTAGACCTGCGTGTGTACATGTAGTTTGAGATCAGGCTATGACATGCTGACAAGGCAGTCAGTAGCGCCAAGATAGACAAGCCGCCGATCAGTGCTTGAAAAAACACGATGATGGCATCACAAATCAATTGGAATAAAATCAATTAAATCCTCCTATGATGGTAGTTTATGGTCTTCACAGTATTTGACAAAGCCAATCTCTTTATTTGCTTCGCGCATGTGTGACAATGCGCTTGATGCGAAATAAAGTAAATTGATTGCTTGCAAGCCCGCAACAGACGCGCCACAAAAGTTGCACTCATAATGATTGGTTGGGTTTGATATATAAAACAGGTTTGTTCCGATGTTATGAGCTTCGCGCATGGTGGTTTTTACCAGCGTGCCGTGGCCGCATTGTTGGCATGGGCCGTAGTATATTGTAGAGTGTTTAGATGTTGACATATAGCCCTTTCTGGACAGTTGACCAGTCTGACGTGTGGTTGGCAATTACAAGCGTGTCGTATGCGCGTGTCATCATTACATAGAACAGTCTAAACAGAGAGTCAAGCCCTTCTTGTGACTGTTCGGCTTGCATTCTTGCGGCCATGGATATGTCAGGAAACACGATCACGGTGTCAGCTTGACCGCCTTTGACGCTATGGCCGGTGCCAATTAATATCTTGGGTTCTTTGCTTAATATTTCCTTGCCATATTTTTTAAACAATCTGATCGGGTACTTTAATGAGTTGAATTTGTCTTGTTTCACATTTTCGTGAAACCATGTTACATTTCTATTGATTGCTGGCTCAATGGCTGCTGGCGATAAGATTTCATTCAACACATACTTGGTTGAGTTTAGATCAGGATCGTTTGGATTGTCTTTTAGCGCTTGTTTCAGTGCTTTTATATATTTATTGCCAACTTTGCGCTTTAAGCCCATATCCCCGACCTTGATGTGCTTGATCCATGTGAGCAGTTGAGTTACTGACCAATAATGGTCTTCTTCGCCATGTGATTGAAATGTGTAGAGCAATTCCGTGGCGCTGGTGCCGTGAGCGGCTTTGCCAAGCGGGTTCCATGATATTGAATCTTTTTTGTATTTATTGCCAAAAGGCAAGCCATGTTCCATCAGCTGCATTCGGATTGGCGTGATCATATAAGCGCAAGATGCCAGCAACATGATTGATTTATTGTCTTTGATAGATTGTTGAATCAAGTTAAGCAAGGGTTCTATGTTTTTATAATTTGCTTCATCTGATTGTATCACTTGTCCTTGCGCTTCTTTGCCGGTATCTTTATCGATACGTGGCAAATATTGTTTGGGTTCGTAGTGCTTGACTTTCAAGATGGTCTTGACCGCGCGTTCAAGTACAAGTTTTGGGCAGCGATAGCTGCGCTCAAGTTTACGTTTGTACTTGTCATCAATTGCAGGGGTTAGAAAAGTCTGTGGTGAGCAGCCTGAAAAAGAAAACAAACACTGCTGATCATCACCGGCCAGCGTTAAAATCTGTGCTTGTTTGGCCCAGCTTCTAAGCAGCGCGATCTGCATGTCGTTGGTATCTTGCGCCTCATCATCTACTATGGCTTGCGGGTTGTCGGGGCCATAGGGCTTGGTTTGCAAACACACATCGACGATATCTGTAAAGTCCAAATAATTATAATGGTCTTTAAATGCTTGCCACTTATTGGCAAATCGTTGAATGTTATCAGGGTATTTATTTGGGTCAATTAGTTTGGCCCGCAAGATATTAAGCTGATTGAGCGCATCGATCTTGTCGCCCAAATTGACTTCAGGCTCTTTGGTTTTTTTGGTTGGTTCAAGCTGCATGGTTGGATTTTCATCATTCCATTGATCGATATGCAGCTCTGCAATTTCAGGTTGATCAAGCATTTTCCAGCATAAACTATGGATGGTGCCAACATGTGCTGGATTAATTGTATCGCCAAGATATTTTTCCGACCGCATGGCGATTTCTTTTGCCCCGGTGCGGCTGAAACTGGTGACAATTACTTTGTCAGGGCCATATTTTTTCACGAGCGATGGCAATACCGTCTCTGATAAATAGCGCGTCTTGCCACCGCCGGGTATTCCGAACACCCTTACCTCGCTGCTCATGTGTGTAGTCCCCATCCATCCGTTGGTTCTAACGTTACGCTAAATGTCGGTGCAGCGCCTGAGCCAAAACCATCGTGCGTGCCATGATAAATTATCCCGCCATTGATGATCAGCTCACCCTTTGCGTCCTTGATGTTAAAATATAAACTCATTGGCGCATAGTCATTGTACACCACACATTGTGCGCCAGGACGATTTTTGACGATATCTTCAAGCCGATCAATGCATTGCGTAAAACCATCCCCCTTGGGATGTATGTGCGCAAATGCTACAATATCATCATACCTGCCACCTGATTCATCTGTGATATATTCGCTTAACATCTTGATTCCTTTCTATGGTTAAAAGATATTGCTCGTATCATAGTCATCGTCATCAATGACTTTGTTAATTATTGACGGCAATGCCCACATACGTCCTCTTTTTATGATGCCCTCTTGGTTTTTATATGTTATTGTTTGTGATGGTATGGCATCCATTCGTCGTAAGCGTTCGCGGATGTCTTTAATTGTTAGTTGTGCGGTTGGGCCTTTGGCAGTGATAAGCCACTGGTGGAATCTTTCTGGGTCGATATTCCATTGGTTTGTTATGGGATGTAAAAAAGGCATCTTGGCTGGCATGGCTTCATCGGGTGACAAGCTTTTGTTTTTGGTATTAATGTACTGGCTCACCCATTGCTTGATAATGCCAACGTTGGTAGAATCTTCGCCCATTGGCTTGATTTCACATACGTCCAGCATCTTTTGCGCCCATTTTGACCAGTCTTTCTTATTGTATGTGACAAATACGCCAATATCAGCGAGGTGTTCTTGCAACAGATGTGGTTTGATTAAATTTTTGGCAGTGCCTAACTGAACTTCTTTCCCATCATTAGTTTGTATCAAAAATGTGGGCGGCTCTTGTTCAAACTTAATAATGCGCTTAATACTTACGCCTAACATAGTTGATATTGAACGCAGTAAATTCTCTCTGGCGTTGGATGTTTCATACTCAGTACCAACAATAGAACCTTCGTTATCCAGCACGTTGTCGGCATTCTGACGATCCAGGCGTTTACGTATCTTTGTAAGTATGACGGGGATGTATGTGGTGCGCATGGCTTTTTTCATATCAAAGCCGTGTTTGCGTCTGAAGGCGATGATCAGGTCGGCAATTTCTTGATGATCCCAGTTTTCGCGCATGGCAAACCATGCCAGAGAATAATCAAGTTCTGATGCACTGACTTTTGTGCCAGCAAGGGCTGTGTTGGCATATTCTGAGCTGTCACGGTCTGCTTGCCAAGTGGCCTTGAATTTGGGGTATTCTGAGAGCAGGTAGTTCAGTTTCATGGCAGGTGGAGCGGCATCGGGGTTGAGTGTCAGATTGCCCACGGTTTTGATTGCGTCTTTTGTATTGACTGGCAGCTTTTCTTGTAGCGCCACGCCATTTTCGTCTAAAATCTCTGGCAGTATTTCATCCAAATCTTCTGGGTTATACACATCCACTGGATTTGATTGTTCGACCAGAACGGCCACTGGGTTGGTTGTTTTGCAATTCAGTGTGGTTGGCACGCGCAAGATGCGAGACAAGTCATAGACGCTATCGACTGTCCAGTAATTTTTTGCCGCTTTAGCAGCGATGGCTTTTTGCAGGCGATGATTCAGGCCCTTGATAAATGCGCGATCTTTATCGTTGGCAATTTCATATGGCTCTTTGAACAGCCAATAGGCGTGCAGGCCGTGGCCAGAGGATATAATCAAGCTTGGATTAAAGCCATTGTCATAAAGCAAATCAATGGCGTCTTGTTTTGTGGGTGGCAAATTGCCTGATTGATGCACACTGTGTTTGTAGTCAATGTCTGCCCACAAGCCGGGCAAGATGGTGATATCGCTGTCGCCGCCACGCTTTTGTAAAATTGTCTTGTCTGGATCGCCAAAGCTATCTGGGTTTGGTCTAAGACCAACGCCAAAGAAAATATCTTGTTCATATTTTGTGGCAAATTCCGCAGCAGCTTCGATATTTGTAAACCATGCTGATTTTTTAGTGGCCAGATGCCACAACAATAGATAATGATTTT